>TARA_R110002003_G_scaffold55_5_pt1 | contig 68404 bp, 54 predicted proteins | sample TARA_R110002003 | Tara Oceans TARA_R110002003 (sample SAMEA4396441) | marine metagenome | biome: Westerlies Biome; feature: [SRF] surface water layer (ENVO:00010504); material: water (ENVO:00002006), including particulate matter (ENVO:01000060) such as... | depth 5 m | reverse complement strand
TCGATTGGTTTTGTCATCCTGCTTGCATGCACTCTACTATCAAGCGCCCAAACTCAACGGCACCATCCAGATGAGGTTTTGCAGAGTCGGATCGCAGAATTTGCAGATATCCAGCTTCATCATTTCTCGACTGGATCATTTGCCAATCATGTACCATCCCGGGCGCAATATCCAAAGACACCTCTATGCCTGCTTTTTTGGCACAATCTGCAAAAGATGTGATACTCGAAACCATCAATTCATCGCCACCAGCAGTGATGGCAATTCGTTTGGTCAAGATAGTTGCCATGCTTGGCCGATTTTCGTCCTCTCCTTCAAAGTCTGTATAGGCGCGGATTGTTGCTGGGTCCAGACTTGAACCAGCCCGAAAACATGAAGCCCATGTGTCAAGACTTGATTTTCTCAGGCAGTCAAGGTCCGCATTAGCCTCGAAGGATGAGCCTGAATGCGAAAAGCCCAGCCAAGGACTCATGAGGAATAAACCCAGAAATGGTTCAGAAAATTTTGGCCAAGAGGGAAGCAGCGGTGAATGTAAACAAGTCAGGAACGACAAGAGAAGGTTGCCTCCGGCAGAATCGCCTGCCAGTGCAATCTTGCCAGGGCTGACGCCCTCCTCTTCTGTAACATATCGGTAGGCCGCTATCATCTGTTCCAGCTGCGCAGGAAATGGGTGCTCGGGAGCATATGAGTACTCAAGCATGAATATGCTTACTGTAAATCCTCGGTCCTCCACAGACTCTGCCAGCCTCAGCAAGAAGGTCAAGTACGTTGACATATCGCCCATTACATATCCTCCACCATGGCTGAAGAGAATTACGACGTCCGAATGTCGTGGGGCTTCGCGCTTTGCGATAGAGTTCTGGCATATCCAATATCCGGAGAAGTCCGGCTTTTGGACTGGCGTGAGCAGTTCATCTTTGACGGAGCGGAAGCGTGGAGAGTCTAGAACGCGACTGATTCGTGCAAGATCTGGCTGGCGTAAGAGTGGCAAGGGAATGGTTGCAAGCACACTAGGCCAAGTTGTCAGTACCGACGGGTGGTTTTACGACGGGTTGATTGTACCAACCTCCGAATGGTTGCCCGTTTGATGCGCTCTTTGAGCGTCAGTCGACCTCGTTGGAACCCGTGACTTAATACCACCATGAAGATCACTGGTGGTAGCGTGACTAGAGCGATGCATGTACCGTATAGCTTGGTGATGATGGACACATTATTTGGCCCTGTCGCCGCTTGATGTGAAGACGCCTCCATTCTTAAAACACCACAAGAGTCGACGAGTGATGAGGCGTACTTTTCTAGCCAAACGGAATGTGTCACTTGGCGTAATCTTGATGCACATGCATGAAAGGACTTGCTTCAGTCCTAGTCATTTCCTTGTCTCCGTCACCACATTCCTACATTTTGCTCCGAAGACCCACGAATGCTTGCTGAACTGGCTTTGCAGTTTCAACTAGAGTGTGTTCAAAATCATGAATAGCTGACTGAAATTTCCCGATATCTCATTGGTTCTGTCACCCTTTTCTGACAGCAACATCGAGTAGAAATCATGCCGATAACGTCCGACCACGACTTCACGAACCACATCTTCATCTTTTTAAGCTAGGTTTGAATAGTCTTATCATATAATGCGATCATGTTAGAGATTCCATTGATCTGAAATTGAAAGTCCAATCAGGAATCTTGCAATGGTGAACCCAATTTCTTCCGCTCCGCCTATCTTTGAGCCCAGGCGAACTCTCAAGGTTGTCTGCATTGGTGCGGGGGCTTCGGGGCTTTTGCTTGCTTAAATTGCAACGACACTTCGACAATTTGGAATTGGTTGTTTACGAAAAGAATCCTGAGGTCAGCGGAACTTGGTACGAGAATCGATATCCCGGGTATGTATTTGTCCAATTCATCGGAGCTGAAACCATTGGTTTTGTTGTCCAGGATATCCCCGGTCTGAGCCTAAGAATTTGATGCATGTCCAATGCTGACAAGACTCTTGAGATGCGCTTGCGACGTCCCGTCTCACTGCTATACATGGTCTTTCGAGCCCAAGACAGACTGGTCTGCCACATACGCATCTTCAAAGGAAATACACCAGTATTTCTCTGATTTCGCGAAGAAATACGATCTTTACAAATACATCAAGCTTCGTCATGAAGTCAATGACGCCATCTGGAACTCGCAAAGCGCACAATGGGGAATAAAGGTCTTCAACGCAGAGACTGGCGAAACTCATACCGACTTTGCACATGTACTGATCAATGCGGGTGGCATTTTGAATGCTTGGAGATACCCTCCAATTCCTGGCATCAAGGACTACAAGGGGACGTTGGTACACAGCGCGGCGTGGGATCCAAACCTTGACCTTAAAGGCATGACAGTCGGACTCATTGGCAATGGCTCCTCCGGCATTCAAATCTTACCAGCGATCAAGGACCAGGTCAAAACCCTGATCACTTTTATTCGAGAACCGACCTGGGTATCCCCACCAGTTGGCCAAGGCTTCAAGGAGTACACAACGGAAGACAAAGCTCGCTTCGCAGCAGATCCTAAATATCACCTTGAAACACGCCGCGAGATTGAGGCTAACATGAACGATAAGTTTGGGGTCTTCCATACCGGGTCTACGGAACAAATTCAAACAAAGACGTACATGTTGAGTCAGATGAAAGCAAAGCTGAACAACCCTGGACTAGAGGACGTTCTGATCCCTGAGTGGAGTGTTGGGTGTAGGCGAATAACTCCTGGAACCAATTATCTAGAAAGCTTAAGCGCAAGCAATGTCAAGGTGGTATACGGGGAGATTGATCGCATCACCGAGAAAGGATGTGTGGTCAATGGTCAGGAACATGACGTCGGTGTCCTTATTTGTGCGACTGGCTTCGATACTGTAAGTTTTTGTCGAGATCGCGAATACTGGACCAATCGGATTTAACGCAAATGTGTTAAATTTAGACCTTCAAACCGCGATTTCCACTCGTGGGATCCACCGGTGAGCAGTTGAGCGAGGTCTGGAAGGAGGAGCCTGCTGCTTATTTCGGGATCGCGACCAATAACTATCCCAACTACTTTATGACCCTGGGACCTAATTGCCCCATTGGCAACGGACCAGTCCTCATCTCGATAGAGTCCGAGGTAGAGTACATTGTCCAGCTGCTGTCAAAATTCCAAAAAGAGAACATACGGTAAGGGAAATCATATGCGGATCCTTTATGACAGGTGCTCACAATTTTCTAGCTCCTTCGATGTGAAAGCGGATTCGGTTAAGCAGTTCAATGAATGGAAAGATCGTTTCATGAACGATACCAGTATGAATCTCAAAATCGTTGAACAAAAGCGTCACGCTGACGGAGAGTTCTAGTTTGGACGGAAGAATGTCGTTCTTGGTACAAGGCTGGCAGCGCCCATGGTAAAGTTGCTGCCTTATGGCCAGGCTCGACTTTACACTACCTTGAAGCCATGAAATCGCCAAAGTGGGAAGATTGGAACTGGGAATATCAGAAGGATGAAAACCGGTTCAAGTATCTGGGCAATGGTTTCAGCTCTGAAGAGAAGCGTCCTGGTGGAGACTTGAGTTACTACATCAGGAACCATGATGATACCCCGGTGGACAAAGCCTTGAAAGTGAAATTGTAGGATTTGAATAAAAATTGCACTGCACCGCTTAAATTTCGATTTTGCTCGCTTACCCAGGCTTTGGCGTTTGACGTCTTGTATGTGGCTGATTGCCAAAAACGTTTCAAGGTTGAAGAGGCTGCAAAAGGTCCCACTCGACAGGTCAGAAACTCATGAGCCAGTGATCAAGCTTGGTGCGCAGTCGAATCGTGGAGCTTGTGTGCAGACACCACTTCAATAGCAGGTATTTGGATCGCGGTCAAGGCGAACAAGTCGAGTGTTGTCAATTGGGAGATACGGTTGCTGCCCTAGCCATCACGCACGAGTGTGGGGGGAAACTTGTCTGTTGACTAAATAGCGGTGCATTAACGTAGTACAATCTAGGCAAAAACGCGTTATTGTCGAAAAGGAGTATGATAGCGCAAGTCGGGAGATAGATAATGTCACTGAGGCTTGAAATCGGCTTCGGGACTCTTCAGGCATATGACCGGGGCGCTTCGTGTTAATGTCAGCCTTTCTGTCTGCACGCGGGTCATGCGCAGGCTACAAGCATGCATGTAGCCAATGAGTCAACCTTTGTTCGCTGAACAGCGGGTTCAATTGGTTCCACCATCTTCGCCGCACATATGGGATGTGAGCCAACATGTCCATCCGTCTGGCGCTGTCACCTGGTAAGTAAGAGAGTAAGCTTGCCATGTGCTTGTGAAATCCTAACGCATCAGTGCCGTCATGGCACCAATAAGTAGTTGGCTCGCTCATGTACAACATGAGGTCCTTACCATCACAGTGGCGCCAACAAGGATGAAAGATGTCCCGCAAGGACAACACGACTTTGCAACGAGCCTCTCAAGGCTCGGCTTCGACGACCAAAGATATGATTCTACTGGCCTCCGCCTGGTGGGGCAGACTCACTCTCGGTAGCAGGCCGGTCTTGCATAGTGTGGTCAAAAGCAACGGATGCCAGAAGGTCATGCTCTTGAGAAGCCCACGTTTGACATGTATAAATACTACGTCTCAGGTCATGCGAAGTACCAGCCACCTCTTAAACGCCTTCGTTTTATGATCTCACGACCAGACTTGCTGTTATTACTCAAGTTCACTAGCCATAGCGAATTCCAACCATCAGCAGGATCAGAAGTCTCATTCAGCTCGACCAGATGAGTCTCTGTCGGCAAGCAGTGCGCAAAAATTCGGAAAGCCGCTGGTGGATTTCATGTCTACGGAGACCTCAACCCAATCCTGTCAGAAGACCACCGAAGATGGTTTATCTTGCTACACAAGTCTGACCGTCTGCAATGGTAGCCCATCCTTATCAATTTCTTAAGAGGCTCTTGGACTGACACGATTAGGTTCTTTTGAGTTGTCCGTGGACTCAATTGCTAACAGATGCCGACGATCGAGCTCGATGGTTGTGATTGTACGATGCGAGTGCGACGGTGTGCATGAAACTCGGTAGAACGAGGAGCGGTCTCTGTGCTCTGTCATCGAGGTTGGGATATAGAAGCTTAGTTACGAGGTGATTGGAACAGACTTTCGAGTGTTCTGCTAGACCTGACTGTTGATATATTTAACAGGGTGTGGGACAACTTCCATTCAACTAAAGATTCTCAACAGCTCGCGCAATATTGAAGTTGGTTGGACCCAATTACATTTGCTTGGCTCTGCTTTGCCATAATCTTCGTGTGTCCACCCCTCCTTGTCTAATCTCTGAACAAAGAAGTTCCTCCTCTTTTTGATCCAGTGATGAAAACGTGGGGAGAGTGTCACAGCCTTCTCGCTGAGCCCCGGGGCCCGATCTCGCCATACCACAATATTTGCGAGGTTGCCGAGACGATCACCACTCTCCATGATGATTAGCACACGATCGCTCGTCTTTCGAGGGATTAATTATCTCTACTTTCTCGATCAAGGAAGGCAGTGCGCATGAGGTCAAGTAGCCCTCTCTCAGGAAGGCTCCATGAGGCGCCACGATCCGATGCACATCTGGGAATTACATGAGACATCGCATAGGCATGATTGTTGAAAGGAGCGAATTCGTCGTGGCGAGTCACTTGCTGTGGGTCCAGGATAACCTTGGAAGTGTTTGCACTCCAGGCGCTTCAACAAGTCGAAGAGCGAAGCTGTAATCTGGTTCGAGAGACGAGCTGAGCATACCGGAAGAATTGGGTGTAAGGTTCTCAGTGGGCGCAGACGTTCTGTGAACCAGGAAAGAAACGAATGGCTCTGGTGTTGTGCTAATCAAACGGAGGACGCGCGATGGTACGCCACACGCCCCTCTCAAAATGTCAATCTATCCTCTTTAAGCCTAGCTTCGCGCTAACCTCTTTTGCTTCGTGATGTGGTCGCTCTCCGTCTCCGGCGGGACATTCTCCAACGTTAACGTTTTCGCGCACATTGAGAAGATCTCCTCGAAGTCTAGAGCTAGTGGGAGGCCTCATGGCTGTTGTGCTTTTCCTTTAGTCGCGCATCTCAGATTGCTTGTATATCGCCGTGGTGCAGCGAGGCTCCGCATCGCCAATCGCACAAGATGACAAGGCGCTTCTGTCCACGCGCCCACTCATTCCGTCCGAACCATCCATGTCACGTATCACAATTCGCCTCAGCCTTGCTGTGCCGCCTACCTGCATAGCACAGCCGCCGAGAGTCCCTATATCCCACGATGCCCACGATGTTGCTTGGCCCTTACCTAGTGTTCCCGACTCCCGCTTTAGTATCCGTAGGCTACCAAAGTACGAGCAAAGCTTGAAGTGTCATGGCGGAAGCTTTTGGGCTCGCGTCGAACATCATTTCTGTTATTCACATCACCGCAGATGTCATCGCACGACTCAACGAAATCAAGAAAAACGCCGATGGCGTTCCTAGATCGCTTCAAGCGCTTGCAACTGTGCTTCCAACGTTGAAGCTCTCACTCAAGAAAATTTGCCAAGCGCTTGATGACGATATTGTCCCAGAGGACAGCAGGGAGGCCCTGACCCCTCTTATTTCAGCCTGTGAAGATGAGATTCAAGCAGTATCGGACCTAATCACCAAGATGCGACCAAAAGACTTGTCGACCATAGCCCGCAACTTCAAGGCTGTTGCAAGCTTCCGTTATGATGATGATGTTGCATACCACAAGGCAACCATCGATAGTTACATATCAGCTTTAACGCTGGAACGCATCACCTCAGGCCCCAGCAATGACGTGAATGGTAGGCCGTCCTAGACCCAGAAGAAATCAAAGCCCATCTGTGTCTGACTTGGAAAAGCTCTACACCCACCATTGATCCCAGCCATCGTTTGTCCCTTTGGGCGGGACCCCGACTTCGTGGAGCGTGCAGTGCTCGCAGAGCTCATAGCAAAGAGGCAACCCGGGTCACGGCATGCGCTTGTTGGGGCTTCAGGGATGGGGTATGTTACTTTACTATACTAGTATCAGTTGTCTGACTAAATCACAATCCAGCAAGTCTCAACTTGCCATCGAATACGGACACCGTATCCACCGGGAGTTCCCAGACACATGGATCTTCTGGGTAGATGCAGAGACGCCCACGAAGATTGAGCAGGGCTATCGTACTATTGCAAATGCAGTACGTATCAGTGGCCGGAACGATAAGGATGCCGATATAATGAAGCTCGTGTATGACTGGTTGCAGGACGCGTCCAAAGCCAGCTGGGTGTTGATTCTCGACAATGCGGATGACAAGGACGTGTTCTCAAGCCCGCCACCAAGCAGTCTACATTCACAAACGGGGAAGCAAATGAGGGATTTCCTTCCGCAGTCCTCCAATGGTAACATTCTAATCACTTCGAGAAGTAGAGATGCTGCCGTTCAGGTCACCTGCAATTACAAACACATCTTCCTCGTTGAGGAAATGATTGAAAACGAGGCGATGGCTGTGCTACAAAGCCAGCTAGATGGTCCACACCCGGAGTCCGAGATGAAGCTCTTACTCGAAACGCTCGGCCACGTGCCTTTGGCGATAGTCCAGGCAGCAGCAAACATCAGCAGGCGATCGCTACCCATTCCAGACTACCTGGAAGAACTACGCAGGGGTAATGAATATGCCGCAAGTGTGCTAGATGAGAGCAGTCCACAGCTACGTCGTGACTCACAGCGCTCTCACTCTATCGTTGCAACATGGAAAGTCACCTTTGAGTACGTGCGCCGGACCGCTCCTTCAGCTGCTAGACTCCTGTCGCTGATGTGTATGTTCGACCGGCAGGGCATTCCGTCAGCGCTTCTCGAAACGCAATACGGGGAAGAAGTAATTGCTCTACCGCCTAAGCTGCGCAAGGTGTGGTGGAGGCGAAGACCCCACATCAGTAAGAAAAGGAAACCAGGTCTATCGGTCAAGTCGCTACCACGCGACTTTGAAGAAGACTGGTTGACGCTGAGGGACTTCAGCATGGTCAAGATGAACAGGAACCGACAGCACTTCAGTATGCATCCCATGGTGCAGTTCACGACAAAAAAATGGCTTGTCTCACACAATGAATTGGATAGTTGGAGTCACCAGTTTCTTGCGATCATGAACACCAATTTTCACAGTTCAGGGGAACCCAAGCTGTGTGAACCGTATATCGCGCACGCCAATGCCGCAATACCCTATCGACCCAAAGATGCCGCCACCCTACCCCTTCAAAATTTCGCCTTCCTCACAAGCAAAATGGCAAGGTACTACTACCAGCGATGGGCCCCAAAAGCCGTAGAAAAACTGTACTTCCTCGCAGTAGATGCGTTTGACATCGCTCTTGGCGTCAAATCCCCAGAGTCGCTGAAATGCCACGAGCAGCGCGGTCTTTTCCTCGATCTAATAGGCCAACACTCCGAAGCTGAGTCTGTGCTTCGCCGCGTCCTCGCCATTCGCTGCGAAGTGTTGGGCAAGGAACATCGAGATACGCTAGAAACGATGGATTTGATTGGCGATGCACTTGCTCGTCAAGACCAATACAAAGAAGCCGAAGAATTGCATCTGCAAGCACTCGAGCACCGTCTCCGTATTTTTGGGCCAGCTCATGATCTTACTCAAAGCGCGCTCGATAGACGCGCACTTTTTCTATCTCACCGTGGTCGCTACCGCGAGTTATACGAGACGTTGAACAAAGCCCGTATAGCCCGTGGCACCAATGATAATGCGGGAGGACTCAGCTGGGTCAAAGGACTTGATCTAATCAGCTTGCGGCTCATGGTCAATGGTAAACTAGCAGAGGCAGAACCATATCTGCGTGAAGCAATTGCTGAAAGAGAAAAGAAAGCGCCAGACGCGGACCTAATGGCGACTTTGAACAGACTTGCGCGCGCTTTGGCAGGAAGAGAGGAATATAATGAAGCTGAGGCATTGTTCCAGCGCATATTGAAATGGTATGACAGCCATGTCATGAATTGGTACGAGGAGCGCTTACAGACTATGGCCGACTTATCCTACGTCTTGAGCAAAATGAACAACAAGCTGGAGGAGGCAGAGATGCTTGCACGGCGATGTCTCATGGAAAGGACGGAAAGGAACGGCCCTGAGCATTGCGATACATTGTGGAGCACATCGATCCTTGCTGGGGTATTGGAGAATAGAGGGCGGCTGGAAGAGGCGGTGCATCTGCATGAGAAGGCGTATCAAGGATCGACGCGGACCATGGGTGAGACACACGAAGACACAAGAGACTACCAGCGAAATCTAGAGAGGGTACGACTGAAGCTTCAGGTTTCAGCGCTGGAAAGTGAAAACAAGGTGGAGCAGAAAGTTGAATTGGCTGGCAGCAACGAATTGAAATGCGCGAGTGCTCAGGAAGATGTGGAGTTCAAGCCAGATGACAGGCTGGATTTCGAAGCCGGACCAAAGGTGCCGCCACACCACGTCCACCAGCCAAGCCTATCACTGGGTAGCGGCAAAGTTCTTAATGTTGCAGCGTACGAAGGAAATGCGTCCCTTCAATTTGGTGTTGAGGACACAAGCATCGGCTTGGATACGCCTACCATTCCTCCGCCTTTCCCGGCCTCGGTGGAAAAGAGAGCAACTGGTCGCATCGCCATGGAGGCGTAATTTGTGGATAGCACAGCACTTCCAATAATGATAACCAGTCGCTATACTGTGCTCTCGGATCTGGCCCTCTCGTCCGTTATGTCTTCTCCTCGCAGATGGCAACGATCGCAGGATTGCGCAGCGAGCACGAACTGCTCAATTGGTTTAGCAAAAATTGCACCATCATGTCACAGACTTGGCGCACATTGCAGGAGGAGGAGTAAAATGACTCACGAAATATATATGCCAAGATCCTTCACGCAATATGATGAGGGGGTGGTTAGCACCTGCATGTAACAAGGAGTTTGAGGAACGAGAAAACGGTGCCCTTGAGATTATATACTGTATACTAGATCATCTCAAGTTGGTGCTTACCATATCCTCAAAACACAGCAGGTACGGCACCGAACTTTTCGCAAGTCTAGTTACATGTTCTGCAGAACTAGGATTATCTCATGTTCACAGACGTAAACTATGTTGCTTTTGCTTTGCAGTGAAAAGCTAGTCACTGAGACTTTGCAACGGCTATTGACGAGCATAATGATCGACGAGCCCACCCTCCATTGGTCTCACCACTGAAACTGTGAATCGACTCTCAACCTCTGCCCATTCAACTTGACGATCGACTACAGGGCCTTGTACTTAGGCAAGACTTTCCTCGTCCGAAGACCGCCACGTGCAAACTGCACAATCGCGCCGGTCGCTCCTTCTTCCTCCTCCGACGTCATGGCCGCTCAAAGAGCCCCACCACAAGCGTCCGTTCTCTTCGAACCGTTCGAGCTGCGCGTGTACCAGCGTTGGCGCTCGCGTTACATCTTCTCAGACGTACCCGAAGTTGGCACTCCCGTACCGACTGCGTTCGAATACGCAACGTATCAAGACTGGCATGATGAAGAGCGCATGCGGTACCTACCGCGGAACTATATGAATGCATCTGATCCCGCGGATCCCGATATCAGTAGTTCGACTCAATATGGAGAAGCGGAAGACGCGATATTGGCGGAGAAGTGTAAACACCCCTTACACCCCGCACATCTCGACGTCCTTGCCTCGCCAACTCAACCAGAATCTCGTGCTGAGGACGGCGAGGTAGAAGAACCGCCATCGTACTGTCCAGTGTGCACTTTACACATCCACCAAACCCTCATCGACGCACTGTGGCAGAAGTGGAAGGTGCTTGGCGGCCCATGGCGCAGTGCCAATCTCAGTGCCGAAGTGGGCTTGAAATATGCCGACACAACTCGCGCATACCACAAAGCGCGAGTCGATCTGGTGAATACGATGTACGGCATCGAAGCCATGGCTGAGCAAGAAGAGAACTGGGAACTTGCGCATCCAGACGTGGACACTACTTCGTCGCAAAACCACAGCGCCACGAAGGCGCTGGAAAAGTATATAAAAAATCTCACAAATCCCGCCACACTAACCGATTCGAAACACCTTACTCTCGCAACACCAACGCGCGTACGAGACACCGGCAAATCGCTCTCATACTCCCCAGACACACCGCAGAACACCAACCACCGCCCCCAAGCACTCTGGGCCCGGAGCTACCCCTCGCACGATCCAAACTCGCCGCACTCATGTCGCTCCGACGACGGGTATTGGGACACGTCGTATCACAACGACTGGCACTTTGCCGTGTCGCAGTGTCGAATCTTGTTGTGTTACTACGACGACGAAGCCTCGCTCGACCTGAAGTACCGCGAGCTAAACGGCGGATCTTCAGAGTTTGGGTCGGAGAACCCCGCTGTCGTTGGTCTGATTCGGCATATTGAGACGTGGATGGGCACGCTGGACGATGCGGAGCGGGAGCGCTGGGTGCAGTACCTTAACAAGACGGCGGATGTATTCCTGGTATTCAACGATGGAGAGCAGGAAGGTGGGAATTCTGAGGTTAGTTTTACGCATTTTCAGCCCGTGGACTCGCTGGTTGGGAGTCATGTGGAGGCGTATGCGAGGCGGATTGGGGACATTGATGACGAGGAGTGGGAGGCGAGGAAGGCTGAGGACGAGAACAACGTAGACCTGCAATTTAGGAAGGAAGAGGTGACCGCGGCGGTTGACGATCATGTGGACTTGGGTACGGAGGAGTCTGTTGACGGGGAGGACGAAGAGATGGAGGGAGAGTCGGGCGATGAGTACGAAGAGAACGAGGCTGACAAGACCCTCACTGGTTGCATCTAGAAGTTGTGGAATAGTCTCGTTAGTTGTTCAACAATGTGGCGATCATCAAGCAGACACGTTTAGGAGACGTATAAAAGCATGTCCATTGTTGACATAGTCTTTATACGCGTCGCGAGCAAGTGGAGTGGCAAACAGAATTTATGAAGCGCTGTGACATATTTAGAGGGTATGCAAAAAGGTACGTAGCTTGACTCAACGATCAGTCCAGAGGAAAACGCCGTGCAACAACCAATACTGCCTATGCCGTATTCACATAACGATGCAACAAGAATTCTGCTTCTTGGCCTACACGACAAAGTTAGAGCCTGGCGATGTAGACGTGCAGAAGCTAGAGTACGCACCTGTGTGTAGAACATCTTACTCTGCGCACTCAGATCGTCACTCTTCGCGACGAGATTGTCGATCTTCTCGCCACGCTCCAACACGCTTTCGATCGTCTTGTGCAGGACAGTCTTTGTCTCATCCAGCTCCTTCTGAATCTTCACAATGTTGTCCGCCTCCTCCGGATTTTGATATTTCTTGATGAGCTCCGGGAACTCGGGCATCGATAATAGAGGGGTGTCCTTTGTCGCGCTGGCCCAGGCGGAGGGTGGGTATTTGACCTTGAAATCGTATGCGATCTTCCGGCAAAGGCCCTTCACAACGTGCACCGGGTATTCGTTGTCGGTAATCACGACGGCACAGAAGCCGTCGCTGCCAAGGGCGTGTATGGTGGCATCTGTATCGCGGCGGTTAGCATGTACCAGGGGAGAGGATCAAGTGCCTGCAACTGACCCTTGTCCCCATCGGTGACGACGTTATGTACATTCAGCTGCGTCCTTTCCGCAACCTTCTTTCCCATGAATGACATCTAATCCGCTGTGAGTCTGCGTGCTTGTGCTCGTCGGCGCTTCAGGAATGGCGCAGCTGCAATGAGACGTACAAACTCCTTGATGGTACCTCTCGTGAAGTAGTTGAGATCCGCTACGTGTTGTTCGACGCATAGTTCGATTACAGGGGCGGGATTTGTCCTGACGATCTGGGTATCGGCATTAGCATGCTGAGCGTGGTGGAAAGGGTGCAGCGGTGAGTGCAGCACTTACGCCGATGTAGCGCACCTTCATGGCGGCGGTGGTCTCAGCGCAGTTGCAATAGGCTCAAGAGTACAGGCGTGTCGAAGCAGTGTAGGCGTGAAGGGGGCGGAGGTTATCAGAGCAGAAAGCGTTGCCTGTACGTCCAACTACGCTCCAGCACGATGTGGTCCCGATAGCAAGCAGACCAGCCACGCCAGCGCAGGAGCGCGGCGGTGCTGCTGACGTAACGGCGCTAAATCGCGGGGGCGGGGCAAGTCCAGCCGAGTGAGGGCGCAGGCATCGCCGTTTTGCCAAGCGGTGAATCAGCGGCAATCCGCGTGCTGGACAACGCTCGTGATCTGCTCCAAAAGGCAACCGCTGCCGGACAAGCTCACTCACCTCGAACGTGACCACCAAGCGCTCAACCAGCCACAATGTCACCAGCCACCGGGGACGCACAGGCGCAATGGCTGGAGCAGCTCGCCACCATGCGGAAGGCGATTGCAGAGCTGAACTTGCCGGACAGTACTCCGCGAGGCCCATCTTACGGGGACACGCTCGATTTTGATGACGATGACTTCTCTGGTACCGCCAGCGGTGAGGACATCTGGGACATCATCGGCGACGAGTATGAGGACGAGTACAGCAGCGACCACCTCGATCAGTTCCCAGATCAAGTCGCAACGAAGCCCTACAGTCCGCAATGGCTAGCTGAGAAGTGTGCCGATGTGGCTCGAAGAAGTTCTGGCCTGGATGCAGCATCTCTAAAAGAGCAGATTTCGGCAATCTTGGCAAGCGACAGCAATGGTAAGATTGGAACATGGCAAACGGAACGACAGCTGACTGACGGTGACAGATGAGGAGTTGCAAATGATGCTGGCTGACATCGTTGGCTACGAAGAACTAGATCTAGTCACTGAACTTATTTCTCATCGAAGGGATATCCTTTCATCCCAACGGACAGAGGCAGCATCCCAGAATAACGGCCTTGTTGGGCGCCTGCAGACTAGGGCCGAGCGCGAAGAAGCACTGCGCCGTCAGGACTTTGAACACAAGCATGCACCCGTAGCGCCTGCAATGGACCGTGGGGGACCTCAGTATCCGCATGTCTACCGCACTCATGAAGCTGGTAACAAGCTCTCCGCCTACGGGAAAAAGTATGCTCTGCCTCCAAACACGCTTCATCGCGACGACAATCTTTCTGAAGAGTACGAAATACCGGCGGCACCGGTGGGTACCATTGGCGCTGGTCGGAAGCTGATCGAGATTGCCGATCTCGACGGCCTCTGTCAACGTACCTTCAAGGGCTACAAATCGCTAAATCGCATGCAAAGTCTGGTATATCCAGTTGCATACAAGACAAGCGAGAACATGCTGATCTGTGCGCCTACCGGTGCGGGTAAAACAGATGCGGCAATGCTCACCATCCTGAACACTGTTGCGAAGAATGTTGTGCCGAACCCCATTGAGAATCCAGAGGCTACCGACTTCACTGTCATGACCGAAGACTTCAAGATCATCTATGTTGCACCCATGAAGGCACTCGCTGCCGAAGTTACGGATAAGCTCGGGAAGCGCCTTGCGTGGCTGGGCATAAAAGCTCGCGAACTCACTGGCGACATGCACTTGACGAAAGCCGAGATCCTGGACACTCAGATCATAGTGACAACACCGGAAAAATGGGATGTCGTCACAAGGAAGAGCACGGGCGACACTGAGCTTGTGCAGAAAGTGCGCTTGCTCATCATCGATGAAGTGCACATGCTCCACGATGAACGAGGTGCTGTTCTCGAAAGCTTGGTTGCAAGAACCGGGAGACAAGTCGAGAGTACACAGTCGCTAATCCGCATCGTCGGGCTCTCCGCTACGCTCCCGAACTACACCGATGTGGCAGATTTCCTCAATGTCAACAAAATGGCCGGCATGTTCTACTTTGATGCATCGTTCCGTCCCGTTCCATTGGAGCAGCATTTCATTGGAGCGAAGGGTAAACCAGGGTCAGCCAAGTCACGAGAGAATCTCGAAAAGGTAGCTTTCGACAAGGTTGTTGAAATGCTGAAGCGAGGTCATCAAGTCATGGTTTTTGTGCACTCCAGAAAGGATACGGTCAAAACTGCGCGCCGCCTTTTCGAGCTTGCCATGGACGAGCAATGTTCCGAACTATTCGACCCCACTGATCACCCTCGCTATGATAATGCTGTACGCGACATGAAGCAATCAAAGGGACGTGAGCTGCGCGAGCTACTACCTAAAGGTATGGGCACTCATCATGCAGGAATGCCACGCTCAGATCGCAACCTCATCGAGCGACTCTTTGCGGAAGGTGTCATCAAAGTTCTATGTTGTACAGCAACACTAGCATGGGGTGTCAACTTGCCGGCAGCTGCCGTCCTCATCAAGGGCACCCAAGTTTACAACGCGCAAGAGGGCAAGTTTACAGACCTTGGCATCCTCGATGTTCTTCAGATCTTCGGTCGTGCCGGACGACCGCAGTTCCAAGATACCGGAATCGGCTTCATTTGTACGACACATGACAGGCTCGACCATTACATGCGCGCTGTTACCGAGCAGCAGCCAATTGAGTCTAGATTCTCCTCAAAGTTAGTCGACAACCTCAATGCCGAGATCTCTCTAGGAACAGTCACCACTGTATCTGAAGCGGTACAGTGGCTGGGCTATTCTTACATGTTCGTGCGCATGAAACAAAGTCCATTCATGTACGGTATTGAGTGGAAGGAGCTTGAGGATGACCGCCAGCTTGTTCTAAGGCGGCGTAAACTTATCATCGACGCCGCCCGAATTCTTCAGAAGAGCCAAATGATCATCTTCAATGAGACAACCGAAGACCTGCGGGCCAAGGACGTTGGTCGCATTGCCAGCCAATACTATGTCCGACAGTCCAGTATCGAGATCTTCAACACCATGATGAGACCTCGCAGCTCGGACGCCGACGCTTTAGCCATGGTCAGCATGAGTGGCGAGTTTGACCAGGTTCAGTCACGCGAAACCGAAGACAAAGAGCTATCCGCACTCAAGGAGGAAGGCTACGTGATCACCGAGGTCAAAGGTGGTCATGCGACATCTCATGGCAAAACAAATTACTTGCTACAAGCACACATCTCAAGAGCTAGGCTTGAGGACTTCACTCTGGTGTCGGACACAAACTATATTACTCAGAATGCTGCGCGTATCGCTCGCGCTTTGTTCATGATTGCGCTTAATAGGCGCTGGGGATATCAGTGTCTTGTTCTCCTAAGTCTCTGCCAATCGATTGAGCATCGCTGCTGGTCTATCGAGCATCCACTGCACCAGTTCGATCTTCCACAACCAGTACTGCGACAGCTTGACCAACGATTCCCATCTATCGAGACTCTTCGCGATATGGAGCCTGCTGAGATCGGTGCCATGGTGCACAACCAGAAGATGGGCACCGTCATCGCCAAGTTGCTTGACAATTTTCCAACTTTGACAGTCGAGTCTGAGATTGCTCCTCTCAACCGAGACGTGCTCCGTATCAAGCTGTGGCTCACACCAGACTTCAAGTGGAATGATCGCCACCATGGAACATCAGAGTCGTTCTGGATCTGGGTAGAGAACTCAGAAACCTCGGAGATCTATCATTATGAGTACTTTATTCTCTCAAGAAGAAAGCTCTATGATGACCATGAGCTCAACTTCACGATTCCACTCACGGATCCTTTGCCTACGCAGATCTATGTGCGTGCCGTGTCGGACCGATGGCTTGGAGCAGAAACCGTTCATCCTATCTCCTTCCAGCACCTCATTCGACCAGATACTGAGAGTGTGTATACCGACTTACTAGATCTCCAGCCACTACCGGTGTCCGCGCTCAAGAACCCTCTGCTAGAGGAGCTTTATGCTCAGCGCTTCCAGTACTTCAATCCGATGCAGTCGCAGATCTTCCATTGCCTATATCACACGCCGGCCAATGTTTTGCTCGGCTCACCTACCGGTAGTGGCAAGACAGTAGCTGCTGAGCTTGCGATGTGGTGGGCTTTCCGCGAGAAGCCAGGGTCCAAGGTCGTCTACATCGCACCTATGAAGGCGCTTGTTCGTGAGCGTGTTCAAGACTGGGGTAAACGCCTTGCTGGGCCAATGGGCTTGAGACTTGTCGAGTTGACTGGTGACAACACCCCTGACACACGCACTATCAGGGATGCCGATATCATCATCACAACCCCAGAGAAATGGGATGGTATTAGTCGTAGCTGGCAAACTCGTGGCTATGTTCGGCAAGTCAGCTTGGTCATCATCGATGAAATCCACTTGCTTGGCGGCGACCGAGGACCCATTCTTGAGATCATTGTCTCGCGTATGAACTACATCGCGTCACAGAAACAGGATGGCTCTATTCGACTTCTCGGAATGTCGACCGCCTGCGCCAATGCATCAGATCTTGGAAACTGGCTCGGTGTCAAAGAAGGACTTTTCAACTTCCGCCACTCTGTCCGCCCTGTCCCTCTGGAGATCTTTATCGATGGTTTCCCTGAGCAGCGAGGATTCTGCCCGCTGATGCAATCGATGAACCGCCCTACCTTTCTTGCTATCAAAGCACATTCTCCTGATAAGCCCGTCATAGTCTTCGTTGCATCGCGTCGACAGACCCGCCTCACTGCTCGTGACTTGATCAACTTCTGTGGCATGGAGGACAATCCTCGACGCTTTCTCCGCATGTCGGAAGATGACCTTGCCCTGAATTTGGACCGCGTGAAGGACGACGCTTTGAGAGAAGCATTGAGCTTTGGCATTGGTCTGCATCACGCCGGTCTGGTGGAGACAGATCGATCGCTGTCAGAAGAGTTGTTCGCCAACAATAAGATTCAAATTCTCGTTGCGACTAGCACACTCGCTTGGGGGGTAAACTTGCCAGCGCATCTTGTCGTGGTGAAAGGCACGCAGTTCTTCGATGCAAAGACGGAAGGCTACAAGGACATGGACTTGACCGACGTCTTACAGATGCTGGGTCGTGCAGGTCGCCCGCAGTTCGACTCTTCGGGTATCGCGCGTATATTCACGCAAGACGCGAAGAAGGAATTCTACAAGCACTTCCTGCATACGGGTTTCCCAGTCGAGTCTTCGCTGCACAAGGTCTTAGATAACCACTTGGGAGCCGAGATATCCGCTGGGACTATCGCTACCAAGCAGGATGCTCTCGACTACCTGACATGGACGTTCTTCTTCCGCCGATTGCACAAGAACCCGTCGTTTTACGGTCTTGAGATCTCTGCTGAAGAGCACAACACCATCGCTGCCCAAACGATGGCGAATGACTACATGGTCGAACTCGTAGAAACCTCGCTTAAGGAGCTGGACGAGTCGTCCTGTGCAGCCGTTGAGCTCACAGGCGAGGTTGATCCAACACCTCTCGGCAAGATCATGAGTTACTATTACCTGAGTCATAAGACCATACGCTATCTGGTAAAGCATGTGAAGCGTGGCGCAACCTTTGCCAATGTGCTGTCGTGGATCTCACACGCAACAGAATACGACGAGCTTCCAGTCCGCCACAACGAGGACCTTATCAACGTTGAGCTATCCAAAGCACTACCAATTCCAGCAGATGACTTTGGTCTGCCAATGTGGGACCCGCACGTCAAGGCATTCCTCCTCTTACAAGCCCACCTTTCGCGCATCGATCTTCCCATCTCGGATTACGTCGGCGATCTGAACTCCGTCTTGGACCAGAGCATTCGTATCGTGCAAGCTTCCATCGATGTACTTACGGAATTAGGCTACCTGTCCAGCTGCGAAATGATGATCACGCTGCTCCAAGCAATCAAGTCTGCGCGCTGGCCAACCGACGGCCCACTGTCTCTCTTCCACGGCATCGACGTCGATAAGGAGAAGAAGCGTCTCGAGCACCCCAATGCCAGTCCCAATACTCTACTTGAAGCAACAACAGCCTCGCCAGCCCTGCTGGAGAAAGCAGCAAAGTTCGCCGGCGTCGCCCCTGCAATGTTCAAAACTGCGCTCAAACCAGTCTCCCAACTCCCAGTCCTACATCTTGATCTCGGCACCGTCAACGCGCTATCAATTTCTCTGAATCTAACCCGTCAAAATCCCGCGCGCATGCAACAAAACGGCATTCGAATCTTCGCGCCGCGCTACCCCAAGCCCCAAACCGAGGGCTTCTTCGTCATACTATCGTACTCGAGCACCGACGAGATCATTGCACTTAAGCGCGTTAGCTGGCACGATCCCAGTCGCAATCATGGCGGTGGGCGAGGCGGGCGTAACGCCGGTGCTGCGAACTCGAAGCTGCAGACATCTGCGAAGATCCATTTCCCGCCCGAGGCCCAAGGCAAGAAGGTCGATGTTGTGGTGCATAGTGATTCGTATCTGGGCATGAAGTGGAGTGTGTTTGGGATTGAGGTGCCAGAGGCGCCGAGGGTGGAGGATGGCGGGAAGAAGAACAAGGAGGTGGTGTAGAAAGGGCTGGATCAATGACAATGTGATAATTAGTACCGTAAAAGCACGCACGTAGTTGAAAAGCATCGAGCCATTCTCATCTCTTGTCTCGAGTACTACAACATTGTAACGCGCCCTACGCCTAGCTACAACATACCCTTCCGCCACCCCCAATATCTACAACACCACGACACATCCCACCATAGTGTCCATACCCATACCCACACGCTTTTCCTCCCCACCTTCACATACACCAGCACATCCCCCAGCCACCATCTGCACACACGCCACCCATTCGCCCCTCACGTCCCCCGTCTCCTCCGCCTCCACCCCAAATCTCTCCGCATACCCTCCCAACGCCCACCGATACAACGCCTCCGCCTCCGCCGCCCGCCCCACGCCCACGAGCGCCCGCGCAACATGCACCACGCTCTTGACAATCTCCCAATGCCCCGGCGGCAGACATCTTCTCTTCTCGCGCAGCGATGCGAGGAAGCACCTGTGCGCCGCGGGGGGGGAGCCGTAGAGTAATTGCTTTAGACCGAGGCCGTCAAGAGCGTCGGTATACTGGTCGTCGAGTGCGTTGGGATTGGCGTTGGATGTGGAGTGGAGGCGGTGCAGAGCGTGTGTGATGCGTAGGGTGTGGAAGCAGGTGGTATACATGTCGCGGCGGAGGAGGGAGAAGGCAATGTCGTGCAGGAGGGATTGGGTGAAGGTGTGGATGCGTGGACGTATGCATATGCGTGTGCGAGGCATGAGCAGATCGGTGCGCTTGGCGCGGAATCTTTGAAGGGTTTTGTTGTGCACGCAAGGAAGGAATGATATATGCTTGGGAAGAAAAGGTGCGAAAGTGAGGCGTGAGATAATCATTGTGATTCATGGCACATTGTCATGCGTGGGCTCTGAATGTCCTGCTTCGTGTCTTGACTCGCGAGCGTGAATCTTCTTCCACAGTCATCGCGAGGCTTGTCCTCTATTCACTCCTCCTCCACTTCACTATCCGCGTCCCGGCCTTCATTACTCTCAAACGCACAGACCCCCAGGGAGGAATTTCCTGTTGTACTTTGCCCTTATGCTGCTCGTTCGCGGCCGCGGCGTAGCTACGCCAGGATTTGTGCCGCGAGCTCTCTTAGGCTGCATGTTCTTGTGGTGCTAACCTGGCTGGTTGTGTTGCGACGCTGAGCTGTGGTCCCCATCCTTCAATCGTCAGAGAAGACGATGTAGCTAGACTCCTCCTCAACTTCGAAGCAGATATAGCTCCCGTCGCTTGACTCGTCGTCTTCCTCGTCTGAGTCAACGTCTTCCCAGTCACTGTCGCCATCGTCGAACTCCAAGTCGCCAAGGCTGTCTTCTTCATGTACTGACTCTACTAAGAGACCACTGTTCACGACGTCCTCTAACTCCTCTGGGCCTCCCAGCACGATGACTCGTGCGTGCGTGTAGTCTTCTGAGTCCTCAGAAATGGTATCATCATCTTTCTCCTCCTCGACATCGGTAGTGTACTTCCCAGGCTCGTAACGAGGCGAGCTGCGCAAAAAGTAACACGTTGGTCGTCCGAGTTCGAAGTTCGTATCAGCAGCAAAGGACACGGCCTTCTTCTTGGGGGCACCATGCTGCGAGTCTGGGCAGTTGACAGTCTCGAACCAGTAAAGTTCCAGCGCTTTGGTAGCGGTCCGCATGTCTTCGTTCTGATAATATGGATGTGTCTTTGACCACTTGGTCTCCTGTGCTGCCAGCTCCTCAAACTCGCATACCTGTCGCAGTGTGCTGATCTTTCCCTGCGACCATGCGTGGTACAACTTCTCTTGTTGTTCGGAGGGTGTGCCAGTAAACGGCAGCGGTCGTCCGCTGACTCCCTGCAGTGTGCGTGTGAGCACCTTCATGTAGTTGATGTGTATGTCGATGGTGCAGACAGGACATCGCAGGCGTGGCTGCTTCGCCACAACAGGGTGCATTGTGTGTTGACATAGCGAGGCCACGGTAGGCTCGGAAGGAGATTTGGGAAGGTTTATATGATCGTAGATGTCGTCGAACACATCGGAGAAGTAGCCAGAGTCCTGCTTCTTTAGCCACTGCTGGAAGTCGTCGTACTCGATGGCCGTAGGTAAGAAGCCACATTCTGTAGGTTTGAGCGTTGTGCACAAGCTCTGCCACCGGCGATATTGCTTTAGTTCTCGTGGCGTCAAAATGAGACCCGCTGGCAGGTTGCAGTGCGCCTGTGATGCTGGGATTGGTTTTGCGTCCATGGCTGCAGTGGCGATAGCCGGGGCTTTCGTGGCGCGGCTATGTGGTTGCGTTGGTCCTGGTTGTGGTTCGTGTAGTTTACGCGATACAATTTGTCGCTGTGAGAGCCTGTTTCTCACCCTGTCGCTGTGTGCGTGCGCGATGCGCGCCGGTGAAAGTGAACGGTGGCTGTTGGCCCGGGGGTTGCTGGCGTGTTTCGACGCCAGACTCCCAATTCTTGGTGTGCACAATAGTATGTCAGGTCTTACAGAGTGTCCGCTGGCAGACAAGAATGCTCGGTTGTGATCAAATCCACGCCTGGCCGACGCGCTCAAAGCTGGTGACGGGCGCTGACGATGTCGCCCACCTTCTCGACGTTTGGAAGTCCGGAGTACCAGAAAACTGCCATGACTCTGTTGTAGATAGTATCCATTCCTTTTCTTCTTTGACAAAATGTTGACTTGTCGCTCTGAGGTCGTGTTTTCGGGTAGTCGTTTCGGCGCCGGACGCTGAGTGGGGGTGTGGAGTGACTGTTTTCGCGGGGCAGGGCTGTCCTGCTATGAATGGATCGTGTGCGCAGGTTTGCTGTGACGTTTGCTACCTTTGCGCGTGACAGACGAGGTTGAGTGACTGTGTCGCGTGTCAAGAAATGGGTCGAGTGAGGAAGTTGTGCGTCATTATTCTATCGCTGCCTGACTGCTTTTGGCGTGGCGCAGGCCAAGATGTGGCGGGGCACTGAGGCAATAGTCACATGACGGACCACGTGACTAATCCAGGCTTATCATTAAGCATCCACGAAAGGAGCCTTTCCCCTCCGTGTTTCTCATCTAGTATAAGTGCAACGGCTCCAACTAAATTCGCACTCTCGCTAAAAGTACACCGGCGCTTCTACGCGAGACCTCATGTCATCCACACTGGCGTTTTGCCCGGATCTTCACCTTCGGTATACTTGACGAGCCCAATCGTCAGTAACGCTCAGGCTCCTATTGAAACCTATTAGACCCACTCCCAGGCCTCGGATCGACCCAGCCAGGCTATACGTAAAGAGCTTGTTAGAACCGCTAGAGTTTTACAGCGAACTGCCACTCCGGCACTGACCCGCTGTCCAGCTCCTTAGTTTTCATGCCGGAGAAGGACGATATCAGGCTGAGCGGAGCAAGCATCGATGCGAGGAATGTGTTGCGCTTCATGTCGTGAGCTTCTTGCATCTGTTCTCTTGGGGCTTGCAGTGCCAGCTACGAGAAGAACATTGTTCCGCGTTGTCGAGCTTCATACACAAACTCGCACCCATTGCGATGTTCTGGAAGCTGAGGCGGTGATCTAGGCCAACGCAGTTTTCGCGGGCTGCAGCACGGGACGCTGTGCTGCAATCCCTCAAGTGCATGGAAGGGTCGAGGCCGTGGACCGTTACACGCACCAAGTCTACACTGACTGAATTCGTGCTGGATCTTGTCGAATAGGTGTCACCAGTACGCGAGATGGCGTTGGTGTTGGAAGCACCACCTGATGGAGAGCATCCGGGGTCGGGACATTGAACACCGCCTGGGCAGATATTGCAAAATGATATAGAGTGGAATGGGAAAGGGGATGAAGTAGATAGGTACGTTCCACATGACTCGAGAGGGTAGAGGCAGACGACATGCCAGGAACTCCTGGCTCCGCTCGGCGGTGTCGCGGTGATTTACGCCTGCCCAACCCGGGCAGATCGAGGCTTAATCCTCCAAGCCCACCACGCCGCAATCCAAATCCAACGTCGCTAGGATGTTGACTGTCTGCTGTAGCGCGGGCACGAGCCGGCTCAGTGTGTGCAACGGTTAAATCTGCGTGGGGTGCGCATCCGCTTGCCGCCTTCTATGTCAACCCCCCGAAACCTTCGCATCGCGATTGCGTGCAGCATCCAGCCGTGCTCGCGTCTCCCTGACACAACCGCTCCGACAAGCGTTGAGATGAGGGATACGGGACGTAGCGCCGCCTGAGGCATCCCGCCTTAACGCTTCGTGCTTGCTGATTTGATGCCTCTCCTGTTCATCTCGGCCGGGTCGATGCCAACAGCTCGCATCGTATTGCGACGCGCTTCTGTCGCTCAAGCTGATGCTCCCTTAATTTTCGAGAGCCTGTCAGCATCGGCGCAATCGCGAGCTGCAAAATTCAAATGTTGGAGATTTTCGAGTTTGTCGTCTGTCCAGCCAGCAGATGGCCCATTGACGTGGCTCCCCTCGAGCCACACGCCCGTGACAAGGAATTGAAACGCCGACTTCACCCTGCCGCTTTCAGGCGAACAACCAAACACGTGCCATTTACCACAGCATGCAGGGAAAACTGCAAGGCAATGTCAGGGGTCGTCTCCTTATCACGACCGAAGCTGCCGTACCGTCCGACGGCTGTGTCGGACCCGGAACTGTGACTTGTCAGCAATATATGCACCGGATTCTGTGTAACGACCATTGCTGAGGTCTTCCTCCGAATTGCTTAACGGTGCCAGAAAACGAATGTCGACGAACATGCGGGGCAGCAAAAGACTTCGTCCCGCTATACTCTACACCATAACCAAAACGCGTAGGGAAGCGATCACGCCACAGCCTCCAGACCGAGTCTTCTCGCATACACCGACAAATGATCTTTTCTGCTGAGGTACGGCCGACGCCTGAGTGCCAGGAGGGAGCAGTGCATGCAGGATGACTTGTATCGACGAATCATAAGCGTAATCTCAGCTCAGCTCTCAGCCTTGATGCAGGGCTGAGTCCTGTGAACAAAGCCAAGTATTCTTGCACAGACTCTCCAACACTGCTCGTTTCTTCGAGGACTATGTTGCGGATATCATGATTGAGCTCATTGATTCAATGGCATACCTCGCAGGGACGCGCGATGAATCTCCTCACAGGGAATTTCTATGCCCTGGAAGGCTGACACTAGAACTACACCGTTCTTGGTTATCCTGCATTTTGGCCCCTACCTGACTTACACGAGAGTGGACGGCGGAATTAGCGAGCACGAATCAACGCGCAGATCGCCGAATCACTATCCGAGAATGGATTTGCTTACTGCTGCTGTGCATATCCCGATTGGATACCCAGCGGCTACATATTGGCACTCTGCTGACGGGCCGCGCAAATAGCAGGCCTCGCTGCACGCCCGACAGTTCAGAGGCGTGCAGGCGCGCATTCCAGCTTGCCCTTGTCCTCGACATGTATTCCTATGGGCCATCCCCCGACCTCGTCGACACACAGCCGCATTAGGCATATGCCACTTGGGCGGGTTCAGTGCGTCAAAGTCGTGCAGATTCGTTAAAAGTCTGACCCATCCCGAACCTAGCCTTCGACCTCCTTCCCCCCAAAGATGGATTCTCGCGACGACTACCGCGATAATGTGAGCAGCCCGCGGAGTTACACCGACGGTCAATGGAGTCCGCCTCCACGGTTTCAAGAGCACGATCAGATCTACCAAGCTCAAGGCTCGCCTCAAACGTACTCTCCACATCCACATTCACCACCTCAAGTCTCTCCACCTCTGCAAGACTATCAGGAAGAATACCACCATTCGTCGCAAGGCGCCATACAGCCTCATGCTCAATATCAGGAAGGGTACTTCAACTCGCCGTGAGTATTCGACTTCTCAATCAGCAAACAGCCTGAGATCGAATGCTTTTCCCCGGGACTGCGCCAGAGACTAACATTAGTGAAGATACTCAACGAGAAAGAAACACCTTATGCGACACACGATGCGTACGGATCGCCGACGCCAGACTATTCAGGACCTCAGGTCGTGCCTGGCCAATTCCAACACTACCCTCATGGTGGTCGACCGATGTCGCCTTCATCGAATGGGGGCACTACACTAATGTCACCTCAAGTGCGACCGTACACCTTCAAAGAACACGTCGATCCGAATGACCCTATTTCCCGACCTGGAACGGTGCCACCACCCGTTCCCCCAAAAGATGACAGGAAGTGTGGGATGAAGAAACGGACCTATTTTATTATGGTTGGCTGCATCCTGATATGGGTCCTCGCGCTTGCACTGGGTCTTGGGCTTGGGTTGGGCTTGGGTCTGAAGAAGAGCAACTCGTATGTTCACAAAGCTTTGGCAGCCCCGCCCCCAGCCGATTCTAACCAGAGCGCAGGGACGGCAATTCCACGGATCCTTTCTGCCGCGAGAAGCCAGAGTATTGCATTGGTGGCGCGCTCAATGCGAACTACTTATCAAAGAAGGGCGCGTACAATGGCACGGGCATTGCATTGGCTGGAGAGTCGTGGAACGTTGGCCAGCGGCGAATTTTCACGCTTTACTTTCAGCATCACACGGGCGATATCCGCTTCATGCAGTACACCACCGACCGGAAGTGGATTGGCGGGAGCAAGGCTGAGACGGTCGCAACCGACGCAAAGAATGGTTCACCTATCTCTGCTGTTGCATATGCCCTCAATACCACTCAATACGTGAGTCGCACCACCATCATTTCACTCCAACCGAGACTAATGCATTCGTAGTTCCACATTTTCTACATCGACAAGAACGACACCGTCAAGCAGCTAACAAAGACTAACACGACAGACATCTGGCAGTCTGGGCCATTGAGCGATTTGAAACTGAAGGCCATGGACTCACCCAGCACTGGACTGCAAGCGTGTTGGAAAGGCAACTACTACGGCGATTCCGACTTCTCCAAATTCCCCACCGCATCAGGCGAGACGAATACACAGCCATTCGAACAGCGCCTCGGCATGAACATCTGGTACGCCGTCGACGAGTCCACCTTCCAACAATACGCCTGGTACAACGGCCAAAACGTCTGGGTTCCCATCCAGCGCTGGCAGGGTTTCAACGCCCACGCCGGCGTCGGCTGCTACAGCTGGGGCGAAGGCACGACCACGTACGCCATGATGGCCAACAAGCAAAACGACGTCGAGTTCTGGTGGAAAGACACCAATACCACGACCGTTTCGCAAGAAAACCATCCCATCAACTCGTGGCAAAACTCGACCAACGGCGCAATCCGCGGCGTGCACCCCATCACGTCGCTGGGCTACACAACGTACTTTTACGCGCAGATGGCAGATCGTAGCATCAAGGGGTACAACGTCACCTACCAGGCTGAGAACACGACGTTCGTCCAGGACCAGACCTTCACCATCACGGATCCTGCTGGCCCGGCGATTGGCCTCGGCGGCACGCATCTTACGGTGACGGCTTACGCGGAGAAAGCAGGCAACGTGACCAAGTGGGATAGTTTGTACGTGTTTTATCAGACGGCGGGCGATGATATCACGGCGTTTACGAGACCGCTGGCGGGCGGCGAGTGGACCAAGGGCACGTTGACGATTCCGGATACGTGAGTGGGGCGGTGGGTGTTAGCATGGGCGCGGCATAGAAGAGATAAGGGAGACGTTCATTCTGTATTATTTTCCTTGGTGCTGAAAAAATTCGTAATCTGTGTCGACGCTGCAACGTTCGTTGGGAGCATGTGGTCAACGGCCTGGGCTGGGTGTTTTGGAGTTCGATGATACCTATAGGTTCAGCTGTGAGGGAATGAAGTAGTGTTGGTCACCCTCATTGAAGATTCAATCAATTCTCGCAAAGTGCAGAATTTCATATGCATTTCCTGCAAGCTGTTTTGAAGAGACCCATGCCGGTACAACTTGGTTGGAATCTGGCGTGCCATTGTCACTGCGAAATTATCGTCTAGATTTGAAATCGTACATCATGTCCGTTTCTTCGTCAAAAAGACTGTTGCGGCGATTTCGAAATGCCGCTGCTTTGGTTTAGCGCCACCAAGTGGAAAGAGATAAGGTCCCGCGCACATCGGCACAACCATCCTGCCCCGCCCCACTTTTGGATGAGATTTTCTCAAAGCCTTCATATCGATAGACTACGACGTCTTTGCGGCTTCATGTTCTTATACGCAAAAATGATATGGATGATTACCAGTTAATTTTCCAAAATTATATATTCTATTGGGCGTGTGGCTCAGTGGTAGAGCGTCCGCTTTGCATGTCCCTGCAGCTCCCCAGCTCCAGGAATCTCCAATGCGGAAGGTCCGGGTTTCGATCACCCGCCCGTCCACTCTTTTTGCCTTCTTGACATTTTGCCCATGTGCTCTTGTTAAGTAGTCAAGTTGACTTTTAGCTAGTTTACGAAGGAGCTCGTTTTCTTTTGAGGCATAGCGTCAGCACCAGGTGTGGCAAAATCTTGTCCTTTATTTTAGGCTAGCCACATACCCTACTACTACCGGTAGCAATAGGTTTACTAGAGCCTAGCTATCCTCATCAAGTTTGTGGTCTTCATTTGCTAACTACAACACGTGTTGAGCATACACAAGCTTACCAACCGCGATAAAGCTACAGATCTGAGCACTCAATACAAAAACGGGCTTCTTAGTACAGCGTGGGAAAGTGCGCCAGCAAATGAACTTGTGCTCAGATGCACCAAGCTTGTTCTATCAAAACCCCACTCTCGCCACGGAAGATTCACCTACTGCAACTCTCAAGCCTCAACTATCAAAGTCGAGATGGGGAACAAAAGTGGCTAGGATATGCAGAGGTTTCGGAAGTCTGTGATAACTTTCGCTGAAGTCATGCGCAAGCTTTACAAAGTCTGCCCGGGTTGCTCGGGCTGTTCTTCTACGCTCATAGAAAGGCTGCAAGTACTTTGAGTTAATTCTAGCGGTTGTGCTCACACCATGGTGTACAAGCGCTGCGGATACCGATCTGGATGATCCCACGCTTCGCCATCCATGATGCCGTACACATACGCCGTGCCAATACGAGCACAAGTCATACCATGTTGGTTCGTCTCAATGGGCCTCACGACAAGAGGAATACTTGCTGAGGGTAGTACACAAATCTCGTCGCCCGGCTCGGCGCCGGCGTGTACGGAAGTCAGGTATCTGTGGTTCTTGGTGATGGCGAACATACGCCTTGGACGAGAAAGTCTGTGTCTTTCTAGAGCCTGCAGAAATCTGGACGGCGGTATTGGAGGTTGCTTCGTACTTTCACTGGTAGCCATTGCATTGAAGTGGCACCAGTGAATAAAATCGGGTCGAAGGATTGAGAGGTTGGTGGCTCGATTGCTTGGGTCCATTTGGCCCAAGATTAGTGTGGAGATTGTTGCGTCATGTTCTGATGAGCTTACGTTGGACAGTCCATTGTGATCCGAAAATTGTGGGATTAACTTGAAAACTTGTGAGTGCCAGTTGACACTGTCTTCTCCGTTGACCTCAAAGACACGGTCCAAGTAGTCGATGGAGAGACCTTGAATCTCGAGTAGTGTGTGGTCTTGTGAAAGAAGCATCTTCGTAGAAGTACATCCGCGTCCGGCGGCGAAGATGTTTGGCCAAGTTGCTCGGGCTCTGACCGCGCCTGCTTGACCGTGGTGAATGGCGTAATTCGGGACCCATGTTGGCAGTTTGAATTCGTCATGTGAGAATGAATCATCTTGGTCGAAACAGATGGCGTCAAGTGACGTACTTTCAACAATGACTGCTACCGTTGCATCGGTAAATACTTCTACAACGGTTTTGGTGTAGTTGGGCACAAGACCTGGAGTACTCGCAAGCCCTACGAGGGAATAGACGTGGTCCTTAGGGTCTGTGGCATCCCATTCTTGGAAATCGTGGAGAAGTTGTGAGAGATTGGGCCTATTGCCGCGCTGTATCTCAGTTCGAGCTTGGAGCATAGGAATAACCTGCTTGAACATATCGCGCACGACGTCGCTCATTGGACTGCGGTTCCAGTCCGGATTGTGCAGCACTAGTTTGAGTATTGAATCAATGACTGTTAGTGGCACAGCCTGGTGGCCGCTCACTAGAAGAACGTCCTGAGCAAATATGACTTCTTGCACAATCCTGTGACACATTAAGATGCTAAATCAGCGCACTTCTCGAGGCTTGTACTAGGCACTCATACCACATCCTGTGCCATGCTGGGCATTTCTGGAAGGTTTCTTCGAGGGCCAACCTCTGCTCGAGTGACGGGGGGCTCAAGTCCATGGCATGCTGCAGATTTGCGGAATATCCCAGTTCTGGAATTGTTCTATCTTTGCGGAGAGCCGACTCCCAATCGTTGTAAGTGTTTTGAATCCACTTGAATGCTACAGAGTTACTTGTACTAGTCGGTCCAAGCCAGAGAAGATCCCTTTCTGCTTGCTGATAGATTCTTCCCATTAGCCGAATTTGATGATTTCTTTCGCCGATGCTATTCTGATGGATGCATATTTGATCGATCCAGAGCTTTCGGGAGGCGTGAGGTAGCCTCAATGACGCAAGTGCCAGAAGTAATGACTCCGTGATCTTAAGCTGGCAATTTTCTATGAAGATCGATGCGTTCTTGTCCGCTGTGCCCCATGCATATGAGAGACACTCGTAGGTTGGCCACTGTCGGAGATCATAGATGTCGAGAGTCCCCGAGATGTAGTCGGAACCTGGTTGAGCTGGTTCGAGTCTGAAAAGCCTGATTTGATTGGGGTTCGCGATCGTGAATCTGACGTAGCGGTAAGGTGGCGCATCGACAGCACTTGCCATAGTGGCAATGAGAGATAGTAAAATAATCGACCCAAATTCTCCAATAGAAATATCGACTAGTCTCTCGGATTCGGGTATGAACGTGGTGGGTGAAGCTGGATGTGGAGGCCGTCATGATGACCCGGGAGCTGAACGACGAGGGGCTCGGCACAGCCACTTCTAATTCAGCGAATGGTATATGCTTGTGGCGCCTGTCTGTACAGCACACTCTGCCCTCAGGTCTCCCACACTATTTGAGAACCTCCACCGCCACTCTTGCGACCGAGTAGCTCCTTGAGAAACCTGCCCTCTACAGATGCGTCACCTTTTAGAACCATATCCGCCACTTGAACTGCCCAAAAAACCACGGGTCCAGCATGCAGATCTTTGTGCAGCTCTTCGTCTAAGCAATATGGCATACTTCGACATATTTCCAATATGGTAGAATAGGCAGCTGCAAAGTACTCATCTTTTTTCGATGTAGATTGCGAGTCGAATGGCAGAGATATATGAACTTGTAGAACGTGAAGACATGCTATATTGTGCAGCATCAGCAGCGACGCCGAGGCGATGTTAGGAAAGACCAGATCCGTTATACCTACAGGCGTCTCATCAATACGAGGATACGTTGAAGGTTGCGTCTGAGCAAGGTATGCCGGCGTCTCGGTATAGGCATTACCTGGACTGGCAAGCCACTGGCCTCGCCAGGCTCGAAGTCCATCAAGTAGATCGTCTGCTCTTCGTCGAACGCTATTCACACCCTCTGCACGCTCATCATGAGGAGTGGTCTCCCAATCTTTCAACAAGTTGTCGCGTACAGGGACCAAGAGAGAGCAATCCGCCAGATTGTCATACAGAAGCTGTTCCTGCGTCTCTTCTTCGCTTTCACAGTGCTGCGAGAACATGCTTTTCCATCCAGGCTTCGCAAGCACAGATGCCCTACCTGCGCTCAAAGCTGCAAACAAAAGCATGTAGCGGAGACACTTGTACAAGCTTAACGTTCTTGGCGAGCAAGGCGATTGTGGGTTCCGAAGCGCAAGTAGTTTGTCTAGTCCCATCATGTGGTTGAGGAAGAACTTCGGCCCTGAAGGAACCAGCATTTCCTGCATGGCCAAGGTTGTTACCGAGACGATGATCTCATCGTATTCGTGACAATTCGGTTCAGAAAGTGCTTGATTGAGATGCTTCAGCGTGGTCCCGTGACTAAGATATCCCTGTTGTATAACGGACGTTTGCTTCTGTTTAGTACCGAAAACTGTTGTTGCGAAACTGAGCACGGCTCGCAGATGCGCGGTTTTACAGTCAGCTGTCCGACTCGTCTGAAGCCGCGTGATATCGCGAGATTGGAGCTCACGCAACGCGAGATCGACCGGCCCGCCATCCGCAATAAATTTTCGAGTGAACATGATGTAAACCTCCTGTGGATCATCCCGCAGCGAAGCAGATGGATCCATTAGTTGTAGCTCCGTTGATGTCTTTGCGGCCGGCGATGGGGAGGCAATAGCCGAACTGCCTACATCTACCGAAGGTCCCGCCCCAGGCGAGATTGAACTTGTTGATGGTCCGCTGGGCGACTGCTCTACTTTTCTCCTTGATGAAACGATCGTGGCTTCATGAAAAGCTAGTTCTTGCTTTGGGCCATCGCATTCGAGGCCACCTCTTTGGCATCTCAGACATGTTGGTTGAGTGAGATCTTAGACCCATCGTGAGCATCCGGGCATTGGGACAATATCAAGAGCGTACCACACTTCACGCGCCTGCGACGGCACGTCGAACATCCTTTCGATCTCCCGCTAACATTCACCATATTATCTTTCGTCTACAAAGTACCAAAGTAGCATTGCGTATAAGAGGATAGGGTTTGTTGTCTTTCATGACGGTTGGGAGGAAGAGACTTTGTACTTTGATAAGAACCGGCCTTCGTATACGAGAATCCACACTAGCGCATCCGCTATACCCCTTGCGGCTCATTGCGCGAGGAAAGAAGCCACGACGCAAGATTTAATCCCCCGCAAGAGTCTTGCACCGGTCTGTAATCTGCAAACCCGGGGGATTTGTTCCTCCATCGGTGAGACGGGGTCACCATCGTGCAGCATGCACCCCGCGCCATAACCTTCTAGGCACCTTTTGGAAGGATGGTGGCGGGCGGCCAACGTTTACGCAGGAGGAAGCATTTGATGGCGTGTTTGCGAACGTTGTTGATGGGGAGGGGTCAATTGCGACGAAGGATGGGTTGTGAAAGAGGACGGGTATAATTAGAGTTTTAAAGGGCGATGTGATTTGAACAGATGCAAAGGTTTGATTGGAAATACTTGCTAAACACACAGAGCATAACCCGCTCATGATGATGCTACTCCATCCTATAGCCGGATCCGTCCCAATGCAACAAATGTATACTCTAAGCATAAGCAATGCAGGACGCCTCCCAATGAGCCATACTGATGATGCAGCATACCGTTCGCCGTCCCTAACCGTTTTCGTGTTTATCATAAGTATATTCGTGTGTCGTATCCTCTGGGTTGAATGCAGCACGATTCATTCGCTCCTGATGCCAGGTACACTTCGTCTACGCAGATTTGGGATGCTGCTCGACCAACCACTCCATTACGCTTTCATAACAGAGCACGAATTGTCGCAAACTTTGTACCATGCTCAAGCGTTGCAGTCGGAAGTCTTCTACCGTTTTCGCGATGAGATCCACCTCGTCATTAGTGATCCAGCTACCGTTCTCTCGCTCGCTCCTCGTCTTCGACTTCTCACCAGCATCAATATCCATTGGCGTACCTTGCCTTGTGTGGCGTACTTGTCGTTGTCGCTTGAGCATGTCTAGGACGGAATCGACGGTGCAGAAGGTTCCAGTACGACCACAGCCAGCAGAACAGTGGACAATGACTGGGCGGCTGTTTTGCGGCTCAGGCTTAGACGGCGAGCTGCCATTGTAGTACCGAACGACAGCGTCGGTCTGCTCGATCAAGCCAAGCAGATGAGTGGGATGTGCCGGGGCGCCAAAGTCAGGCCAGTTGGAGTACTGCAACTGAGTAATTTCACGCATGCGTTCGAATGGTTCTTCGTCATTCGAAAGTGTGAACCTGCGAACGATGACGTAAGGTTGATCAGAACTAGGTGAGCTAGTTGATGGTTGCTTGGTAAGATCGGCCGGTCGAGGAGGATTCGTCGAGCGACGTTGGCCTAGTGTTGGACGCGATTGCTCACGGTGGCGATGAATCTTGGAAGGCTCCAGCGAAGCCCTGTGCTCGCCAAGAGGATTTAGATGCAGATGACCATACTGCTTCTCAGACCAGTAGTTGTGTGCCTTGACTTGGCCACCTTCTTGTTCGGCAGTAAGCATAACGATGACGCGAACATCTTGTTGCCACACCACTTTCCAGAAGTCCTGTGTCGTGTCAGCACGTGAATAAGAGTAGTGATTTCAAGGGAACTTACTTTGAAGGTGGCAGGTATGGGACCTTGGGTGGCAATGTAACGCTTATTCGAGTATGCGGCTTGGACGTGGTTGGCATTGACGTAGTCGCAGCTACCTTCGTCGACTCCCTGTATCTTGACTCGTGAGTGTTCGTAAGGCCAAATGTTGTTGTAACGATTCTTGGACCCCTTCTCGATACCAGCGATTTGAATCTGCTTGGAGGTGCCTAGGCCGGTAGGGGTGCCGTAGACGACCTTTCCGGAAAGAGCTTCTTGCATGCGCTTCTGCTCACGTTTCTCGATGTGCAGAAATCTCTCCGATACTGTCTTCCCGTTGTCCTTCTCGTCTGACGCAGTGTGAAGCCAGGTGGGAAGCTCTTCCTCGATTGACTTTGTCATGCCTGCAGGATGTTTGATCGGCATTTGTCCGACGCCGCCAATGAGGTCCATGTTCTGTCGGATGTTGCCGAAAAGGGATTTGCAGCGTTTTGGGTAGCGGGCATAGGGCAGCCACCAATAACGGGGGCAACGGAGGGAAGGCCGGAATCGATTTGAAGAGAGGCGGTAGCCGATGTCATGGGACTGTTGGAGCTTGCGTACGAAACCCAGCCAGGAAACCTCTCCGAGAACTCCTGGAAGCCGCCGCGAATGATGTAAGTCCCGCCGGACCAGCCTTCGGTTGTGAACTTCTTAAGTGTGTTGATGCAGGTCACTGCGTCCTTCATCTGTGCAGAGTTTGCGTCGTACACTATGATGTGTTTGCTGTTTCTCCACCGTTCAAACTTTTGGCGCGATTCGTCGTCTTTGAAGGTTTCAGCCAGTTTCTGAACGTTGAACGAGGCCCGTTTCAGAAGTGTCGTAGGTATACAAAGGCTCAGGGCGCCTGCTATGCGGGCTTTGGCGAACTGTGTTGACACACGAAGGTCAAGAAGAAGAACTTCTTCCACAGCAGACTCTAGTATGTTGACGATGTACTGAGCCGTCGCCATAGTTGGTCCCTGGGACTGGTTGTCGTCTATGATGGTCGCGGGTAGGGTCTCTGCACGATGACTGGCCAATGAAATGTGGTGAGACTTCTTTGGTGGCAGCGACGGTCGCGCATTGCGCTCCTCGGCGAACTCTGCAATGGCATCTGTACGTCCGAAGCCTTCGAAGCTTGCTGGCGAGTTTCTCCGTGGGCGGTCTGGAAACATGGACGACTCGGTCGAAAGCATCCGCTTTGGCGAACGTGGCTTTTGTGGAGTCTCATCCTCCTTGGACGGCTCGGGCTCGGGCTTGCCACCACTGACAGCAGCTGGCGCCCCCATTGATGGCGGCGACAATGGCGTCTTCACCGTACCAAAGTATGACCCGCCCGACGGAGGAGCTGCAGCGGGCGTGAAGTTGAAGCTGCCTAGGGCGAACCCTCTGTTGTTCTCCGACTGCTTCCTAAACTGCTCGAACTCGGGATTCTGCTCGACTGGTATTATTCGCGGGGACGCTGCAGCTGTCGAGCGCACGTTGGAAGTGGGCGGGCTCCAATTTCCACGGATGTGCTGTGCAGCGCTGGACGAGAAGTGGTCGCTGGCGTTCACTGCGAGCTGGAAATAATTCGGGGACGGCGTGCCCGGCTCTTTCTTCGCAATGTGCACATGGCTCGGTGTCTTCGCGACCCCGTTCATGCGGGGAGTGAGGGGTGGAGGTACGACGGTTGGATGTAAGGAAGTACTTGGCCTAGTCATCGGCTGCGTCGATCGGGGGCGGGAGCTGGTAAGGTGCGAGGAGGAAGCACCGCGCGGTCGTGGAGATAACGCAGGCGTGGACATGGTCGTGGGGGCACCGACGCGTCAGGAGCTGAGGTGTGGGCCGGGTGAAGTCGCGAGTGAAAATGTAGGATACAGGTGCATGGAATATGGGGAGAGGCGGCGTGGGATGCTGAGCGTTTCGCAAGATGTGAAAGGAGGCCTGACGTCACAGAGAGGCTGACGGCAACTTCCCAATTGTGTGACAAACCCACACACGACAGTCCAACGCTTTTCAAATTGCTTCTTGGCGACTGCGCACTGGATTCGAGGCGCAGTTACGGAGGACTGAACCACGGACTGCGTGACTGCACGGGCAGGCTGTGTTGCTTCTCGTGCCGCGGGCGAACGAAGCGCAAATGTCGTAATGCGGGATGTTCGCTAGCAGGAGACGCAGGGACCGCCGCAGTCAAGAAGAAAGGGTGCCTGAAACGGCTTGGCTCGTGACCAAAGACAGGAATAGGGCTGGGCCACTCCGAGCGGAAAGGTCAGCGGAGAGCAGAACCAAGGGACGAGGGCGGAGAGGGTACCGGCGATGCAGATGTTGGGGAGAGCGGATCGGGGACGATAAGTAAGATCGAAGAGCAGAGGAGGGGCTAATGATTGCAAATGGGCCCCAACGCCCTCCGGCCACGGCAGCGCAGCGGTAACTGGAGGTAGTCTACCCGGGATCTAGACACTGATTCCCGTGTTCGTCGTCAGCAGCGCCGTCGGCTTATCGTTCAGCCATCGCCTGCCCTGGAATTGCGACATGAACTGCCCTAGCGGTGTATGTTCCACGCCGGAGACGCCCACTCTCGATGGAAAACATACGATGTCCTTTCTGGGCGGAAGCGACCAGGTCCATCAGGTGCCTTTATTAATGAGTCGCCGAGGACAGGTGATCGAGGCAGCGGCATTTTGTCGAGGCACAAACCTGCTGTCTAGCTCCGAGAACAAGCTGGCGAGCGTCATGACTGAAACCAGGGCCCACCAATGACCGCAAGCTGGACCCTGACTTGCCGACTAGCGGCACACTTTCTCTGCTGCAACAGGATCGCCTACAGGAAGAGGAAGGTCGATTAAAGCTTCAAATAGGGGGATGCCGCTACCAACACACAGGAGGCTGACGCCCTAATCGCCGTGAGGCTTCTGTGAAGAACGTCCGTTTCAGCTGTCGCACGCCGGTTGGGTTCCAGTCTGGCGTCTATGACGAAATCGAGGCGGACTGACCGCAATTTCATCGCTCGGCAAGGCGCGGTCGCCGTCCTTCAGCAACTGGCCTGCATCGTTTGGCAGACAAAACGATAGCTAGAGGGCTTTTCAAGGCAGTTTGAAGATCAGCTTTTGCTATAAAGTCTCGGAATTACACCGGGTTGTTGGTGACATCTTGTCCGCTGCACGCCACAGCCAGTCCAAGAAGCCAAGCAGCGCAGGGCGGAAGACGTCCTTCGTGATCGACACTTCGAAAGGCCTCGAGTGTCCATCACTGCATGAATCAGGAGAAACCCTCACCATGGCCTGCGTTAGCCTAACCTCCACAAGGGTCTGCAAATGTCGCGTGGCACACTGCGGTGTGAATGTAGGGTCATACCCAGCTAGTGTAGGCGAAATTGTACCCACCGTTGACAGGTCCAGCCGATCCTGAGGTCGGCATTCGGCATCCGCACTCATTTATTGCAGCTCGAAGCGGATGTGAATGGGTATGGACTTATCCAGGAACCATTGATGGTTATACAGCATGGTGGTAACATCAGCTTAGTGCCATGCAGATATGCACACTGTCTGCTGTATTCCAAGGTTGAGGTTCATGCCCATGGTGAGCATCGCACTTCCCACCAAATCGCTGTCGTCACGTGCGCACGTGTAGTCGCGTTGCCGTGAATTTCCCCACCACTCTGCAACGCGTCTTCCCCATGTCAACCAGCTACGCCAGTCCGCAACTACTCTTCTTGTGATCATCTGAACACTATTTCGCCATGTCCCGCGAGGTCTCTCCCCTCGTCCGCGCCGTCTCCCCAGACGAAGGCTACACCTACATGCATCGCGCCTTCCTGCACGCATTTCTCACCCACAGTGTACTCACAGCAGACGAGATCAAGCCTATCCTTGCCGCTGTGATGACTGCGCACAGTACGTCCCTCGCTCCCATATGCCCTGCAGTATCCAATTCCCTTGTGGTCCGAAGTACCAACGCATCCAACAGACCCAGATCGTCCCTGGACCGAAGGCGACGTAACCGCACCACAACTCACCAGCACAATCCAAATGATCAATGCCAAAATCACACACTACGACTTCGAGATCCGCTCGACAAAAGACCAGCAGAGCAAACTTACAGTCTACGCCCTCATCAACAAGACATCCGACGCGCTCACACAATTCGCAACCAAGTTCTCCGCAGGCGAAATCGCGTATGTCAGGCGACTGCTCGACTACATGTTTGATACAAACAACACACACGCGCGCGAAGTTATGGCAATCAAGCACACTGACGCGTCGAACCTCGCGCGCGTGCGACGCAATCGCCAATCCCAAGCCAACGGCGACGCAGAAGACTCACAGCCCTCCGATCCAGGCATCTCCATCGCCGAAGCCGACGACGTCCTCGCTGCACTGCTCCAACATTCCTTCTTCCAAAAGTCGCCTGCGCAGTATTACTCGCTCGCTCCGCGCGCGCTCATGGAACTGCGCGCATACCTCAAGGAAACATACAACGAGTCACAAGACGACGTCGGCGAGGGTGAAACACCGACAATACGGATCCGCGACTGCGAGGGGTGCAGAGAGATTGTTACGCATGGTGTCAGGTGCAATAATCGCGACTGTGGGGTCCGCTGGCATGATGCGTGTGCGAATTCGTTTTACAGAGGAAGAGGCAGGGATAATCGCAAGTGTCCCAAGTGCGACACGGAGTGTACGGGTGATGTGTATGTGGGTGAGAGGGCGGATAGGGTTACGGGACGGAGTAGTACGGGTGGGGGGAGAAGGAGGCGGGATGAAGAGGAGGACGAGGAAGAGTAGAGAGGCTTGGCATTCCGCTCGAATGACGACTTCTTTTCGACTGAACGGGTCACATCGATCAGTGAGTCGTGAGTGTCACTAAAGACAGGTTTGAGAGATCGAGATTACCTATTGTGCGAACTGCTCGGTAATCACAACGTCCACCGGAGCAAAGTGCAACGACCATTACCAGTCGACAGCCGAATTGCTCAACAACAATCACAGAAGCGAATACGACCAGATCATTGACAAAGAGACACAAGTTTGTCATTGATGTGCATGATATGCATGGTTCCAGGTCCGCCATTGACTCCAAGTGGTATTATTTGACTTTTACCTTGTTATATACAAGCCTCAACGAGGCTGCGCTACGCACCAGGAAGCAGCTAGTGCACGCCGTTAGTCTTCTTGCTCGACTTCGACCGCCTCTCTGCAACGGCAGCAGCCAAATCCTCAAGTACATTGACGGTGGTGTCCCAGTCAATGCAGGCATCGGTAATGGATACGCCCTTCTTGAGGCCGGCAGGACCCTCGGCTGGTACCTTCTGGTTGCCTTCGTTGATATTCGACTCGATCATGACGGCCACGATGCCGTTCTCGCCATCGCGGATCTGGTCGGCAATGTCCTTGGCCACCTTGGGTTGATTTCGGTGATCCTTGTTGGAGTTGCCTGCAAATTGTTAGCCAAAGAACGATCGTGTGCTACAACTAGGACAGGACGTACCATGTGAGCAGTCAACCATCATGACCTCAGCCTGGCCCTTCTTCCTCAGAGCTTCCCGAGCAGCCTTGATGCTCTCCCTGTCGAAGTTGGTACCCCTCGTTCCGCCACGGAGGATGACGAAGCAATGCTCGTTACCACTCGTCCGTGTGATGGCAGCCAGACCCTGCTTGGTCACACCCATAAAGTGGTGCTTCGCCTTCGCAGAACCAATGGCATCCACCGCGACCGACAGACTTCCATCAGTACCGTTCTTGAAGCCGATAGGGAAGGAGAGACCAGACGCGAGTTCTCGGTGCAATTGAGACTCTGTTGTTCGTGCGCCAATGGCGCCGAGGGAGATGAGATCTGCGAGGAACTGTGGGGAGATTGTGTCTAGCATCTCAGAGGCAATGGGCATGCCTTGCGATGTAAGGTCAATGTAGAGCTTGCGCGAGACGCGAAGCCCCTTGTTAATCTGGAAGCTCTCGTCGATATCCGGGTCGTTGATCAGACCCTTCCAGCCGACTGTTGTCCGTGGCTTCTCGAGGTAGGCGCGCATGATGATCAAGAGGTTGTCTTGGAGCTTGTCGGCGAGCTTCTTGAGGCGCTGGCAGTACTCAATGGCCATGTCGGGGTCGTGGATGGAGCATGGTCCGACCATGACCAGTAAGCGGTCATCTTGCTGTGTGATGATCTTTGCGGCTTGTTTACGGCCCTGAATGACGGTCTCTTCGGCGTATGCTGGGATGGGGAGTTCGTGGGCGAGCAGCGCGGGAGGAATCAATGGGTCGTAGCCGAGGACTATGAGGTCAATTAGCCTTGGAGCTCTGGCAGACTAGCAATTGAGTATGTACCGCGTACGTCGTCGCTGACGTTCTTTGAGTCTTCAAAGGAAGGCATGTCTTCAGGCTTCAAATCCGGGTTCTCGAGGTTTGCTTGTGAGAATGCCATATTGCAGTGGGGCGACTTCTTTATATCAACTGCTTGGAGTCAGCCAGCGTCCTGAGGCTGGACCGACAGCAAGGGCCGGTCTCTGTTAGGCGTGTGCATATCATCTAAGCTTACCTTTTCTCTGCTGTGAAACGATGGATGCAATTTACGGTGAGTATTACTTGCTGAGGCCAGAAGCTCTAGTAAGCCACGCGCAAGGAATGGTCAACGTCAATTGGGTCGAAGACAATGAGCCAAGTGAATGTTCCAGCGGTTGCGCAGGATTGTGCAGATTAAGTGCAGATGTGGGCGTCCGAATTCGGCTGTCTGGAGGAGAATGTGAAAACTGCAGCTGTTGCCAGTCAAGCCGTGGCTGCACAGTCACAGTCCAAACTTTTAACATGGGTCTAGAGGCGGGGCTGAGGAATGCTTGTTATCGATACGACATGCACGCCAAGCCCGCAGCCGACTGACAATGGCGGCGCTGCCGTTGGTCCATTTCACTGCGCACCCAGGCGCTGGTCCGAGGGTTACAGAATCATCAGAGTGCTTACATGCTTAAGGAAGCTTAAAGAGAGGTCCTGCACTGTGATCTGTTGTCTTATCTGCATACATTGGATTTCAGGCCACCGCAGAACACCGCCGCGATAAGACCTGAGACACCAATAACTGAGGCGCCCTGAGCTGAGGACTGCGACCATTTTCAGCTCGAAGGCGGTCAGCCCCATGCCGCCATGCGGCTGCATTCGGAGGATCGCGAGACTAAGCTGCTTCCGAGGTTGCAAGGTTGTGGTGCATGTGCGGTCACGGGATCTGGGCCTCCAGCCACATCAGCCACACCAGGACACTGACGGGGCGTCATCGCTTGTGCAACACGGTCGCGGTCCTGTTTGGAGGCGACGGGCCTCCAAGTTCACGACGAAGCGGAGGAAGCAGCCCCAATAGGATCGCCGGCGATGAGGCACTGACGCCGAGTTCACTCGAGCAGCCCAGCAGTAACTGCATTTCATGCGCACCTTCGGGCACCTGAAACGAGCCAACCGCTGCCGCAACTTCCCCTGATATTACACCCCCTCCACGCTCAACGGCAAACATATGCACTGCCCAGCACATCAACCATACCCTCGGTCTCTCACCATCGTAGTCGACAATTCTGTTCCAAGCTCGGAACTTCTCGCTTCTGCCTTGCGCGCGTTGACCGCGGCCGCAACACAATAAATCCAATCGCTACACACTCTCGTAATGTTTTCGTTTCAGAATATGAGTTCCAAGCGGAGGAGAGAGGACGACTCCGACTCCGAAGATGGAGATGGGTATGGCTATGGGTGTGGGCGACAGCAGGTCAAGGTATGCTCAACTACAGCTACGAGCATGCAACGTCTAACGGAGTGCTAGAAATCGCGAACATGGTTCAGCGACCCGATCCCGCATGGCCACGCACAGATTCACTCACACTTCAATCCCTCCATCCGCCCCTCGCCTTCGCCTCCAAGAATCGTCTCAGACATAGAAGCCATGACCCCCGTACAATCAGACTACGAGGAGGCAGATTCGCCGAATCCCCCATACGACGGGCCTATACAGCTCTCGCAACAACACGACCATGACATGGACATGGACGACGACGATCTTGAAGTACGAAGCCAACCACAGTCGCCATATACGAGCAACTTCCTCATGCGACCCGCCATGCTCAACGCCTCACTTTTCAGTGCCGACCCCAACACCACCAACGGCCGAATACCCACGCCTATACATCCAACCTTTAAGCGCGGGGGATTGAACGGCCTGGGTTTCCCTTCCAGCGGCTCAGCAGGCAGTCTCAGCACAAGCAGCGGCCTACCAGCACCCACGTCCCAAGCCCCGCCATCACGCAAGCCCAGCACCCGACACGAGCCATCCGACGACCGAAGCCGCCGCATGCCCTCGCCCATCTCCGAAGATGACGACATTCCCGACACGCCCACGGCGCTGACGCAGTCGCAGCTTTCGCGACTAAGCTTCGCGCAGGCGGAGCACATGGACACGGAAGACGGGCCTTCGGCGCTGGCGGTGCCGCCTACACCGCGAGGCAGGAAACGAAGCGGTGCGTTGACGGGCATGGGCAGGTTTAGTATGGGCTATCGCGACGATTGCGACAAGTGTCGGACGAGGGTGCCGGGGCATTATTCGCACTTTTTGCCGTAGATGGTGGGTGTTGGAGCTGTGGGTGAGCATCGACGGGCGTTACGAAAGAGGATGATGGGTTGTCATGTATACACGCCGGGAACGAGGACATGGCCGTTTTCTCATGGCATCGGTGCGCATTCGACTTGACTTGGGACATGTTCTCATTTCATGATTTTCGGCATACCATATCATCATGGGCGTCTTTGGCATGGCAACACGGATTACACCAGCGCATTAAACACACTTCAATCTTCGAGTCTGTATACAAGTATCTTCAGTCTTCAGCCAGCCCACGTAGCGTAGCATAGCATTACATCACATCATATCGCATCACAGGATTCGCAAACTTACACACTCCACCAACAACGGCTCTGCCCAGTCTTGGCGCTCACTTCCTTTCACCCCTCATTCTCATGCTACCGCGGCTTGGAGTCGTAGTCGTTTAGACTGCCTGTTCGGCGCTCTGACATCGCCGCTGCCTCCGTACCCGTTCCCGACCACGTCCCCGTCCGTTTCATGGTCGCACAATATTACTAGCTTGAATAAATGTAGTATATCAAGAGGCATGATTCCTCAAGCTGCATGTCACACCAACATATACATGCTTTTCCCCCGTCCAACGCCTTGGGCTTTCGTTCGCTTTTCCAACGCCGGTGTATAGTACCATCCCCGTTCCTGGTCGTTCGCTCATGTCCAGCTGTCTCTCTTCCTCTCTTTCCTCTTCTTATATTCCAAAAATTGCGGTCGGGCAACTCACACAGCGGATTCCTGACTCCTCGCCGCGCCACCCACGGCGGCCAGCGCGCGCGCAATGTACGGCCCCACGAGCGGAATACTCCCCGCGAACCCGGCGATGGTGCTGAAGAAATCTGCCCGGTATATCAGCCTTTGCATTCCCACCCCGCACACCCAGCCCACACCGGAAGAAGATTACCTCCAAACAACACCAGTATCCCATAAAGTTCGACAACGAAGCCCAGGAACGCCCAGCGCATCAGAATCAGCGTGATGCCAATCGCGAACGCGAGCGTGCCCTTCCATTTCTGTTTGCGTGCGAAGAAGGCGAGTGTTTTTGTCGTGCCGATGATGAGCGTCAGGCCGATTAGGAAGAGGATCTGTGTGGTGGCGGCGTTAGGACGGCTGCGTGGAGTCGGATGCGGGAGAGGGGAGGACGGACGTTGCCCATTGCTAGCCTGTGCATAAGTTAGCTTTACGCCTCCTTTTGAATAGGATATGCGAAGGGGAGAAATTACATAGCGCGATCAAAAAACATCATTACGCCGCCCAGGAGAAATAGACCGCCTAGGATGCTGTTAGAACTTCATGTCCAAAGGGTCAGTAAGTGGGGTATGTGGTGAGCGTACCTACCCCCAGAGCAAAAGGCGACTCCAATCTCTATTCATCGCGTCAGCAATCGTCTTCCTTCGATGCCGCTTCGAACGCAGAGTGTACACGGACTTTGCGTGTCTGAAAGCCACATTGTCGGCATCTTGGCGGTGTGGGTATACGAGAGCGCGCAGCGAAGGGCCGGGAAAGGTAGGTAGGTGCTGCGATTGCTGCCTATGGGCGAGGTATGGTTGGCATGTGCGGTGGAGGGGTGAGACTGGAATAATTGTGTCGTGTCCCTTTGCGGAGCGTTTGGGGGAGACGCGCGGGAATGATCGGCGCCGTGGGATCCTGGTCGTTTTAGCGCGGCTGCTTCCGCGGGAGTGTTGCAGAAAATCTGGCTTCGTGCCGCTGGTCTACCATTACCATGTCGAGGTACAGAAACGCATTTCTTAAATGAGTGAGCATGGTGATTCAGGGGAGTTGATGTATTCCTCTTCGATTGCTAGCTATACGACAGCTATTTCAGAAAGTTTAGATTTAGAACCGCCCCGACAACAGCACGCTTGAATGCTGCTGTAACTAGGAGCTGTCCCTCGAGCTCCTGGTATACCGTCACGGGCGAAGAACAATGCAGGATCACGATTAAGCCGGAGCGCCTTCTTGAGCTACACGTCGAAAGGCGTGTAGTGGGTGGAAGGAGCTTGACTTTGATGGTCATACATATAGCAGCCGCTTGCATACTGCCTGCGTACGCGACGCCCCGGTCTGCTGTCGCACCTGGACTTTATCAAGCGTGAATACAGTCGACTAATCGAGAGCATACTTTCTGACCTTGCTGGTTCCAATGTGAACGATGGCTGGACGGATGGAGCTTGTGGCATGGAGAGACGCAGTACGGCGCCCTGGATGCAATGCTCCTTCAAAGAGTTCTTATTGCGTGCAAAATGGTCGACTGCACTCATTTCAGAACAGTGTGCGCGCCTCTCGCTGCGAGATATGCTTCTGAGACGTTCTGCGGCATGGTCCTGATTGTCCCGTATAGCTCTTTATTGTGGTATCGCAGCCTCGTCTTCGGGTCGGTGTATGGTGCGGGAAGGCCGGTGATGTCGCAATACTTCTTCTGACTGCTTGGATGGAAGCTCGGGGCAGACTCAATGTTCGTGTATGTGGCTGCCGGCCCCGTCCCGTTTCCTCCTGCAGCTGCTCGGCCGTTCTTCTCCAGGACGAGTGTGCTTAGGCTCTGTGCTGCTTGCGCGATATTTGGCGGCCGTCCAACATTTCCCAAAGGCGTCGCATTGCCGGTTATGCCTTCTGAGTGTGGCAGGGCTGGTGTCGATATGCCGCTGTTGTTCTGCGTTGCCATGACGGACGCCTCTTTGCGCGATGCTTCGCCGATGATCTGCTTGAGGTTCTTGTTGCGGCGCTGCGGCGGCTTCCAATGCGGATTCCGGAACGGCTTCGAGATGGCATGGATATCGAGCTTGTCCAGGAGCGCCTGATGTGTCTTCTCGTCCGACGCGGTTGTCAAGGGCGCCATGCTGGGGTTGTGTGTTTGTTGTGATGTGCCTGGATGTCGCTGGTGATGATGGGGGTTCACACTGGTGTGTACCTTTCGTTGTTCCGTGATGTGAATGAAGGGAGCTCGTGGAAGTGGAGAGCTCTCCGCCGCGATCATCACTCTCCAGAGCACGGCCTGACTAAACGCTTTGATCCTCCCCACAGGAACCAAACGCGTCCCATAACACACCACGACCACAATCTCCGCAAAGATGGTAGGTCGGCACGGATGATGGGGCAAGATGACACGTGAAGCTGATCGTGATTGACGTAGGAAAGCCCACATGAGCACCAGCAGAGCCTCTTGCTCTCCCGCATCATCGTCAATGTGGTCAGTCAACCCAGTGATGTCCCTCTCCAACGACTGGACTAAATAACCGCAGGAAAAGCTGAATGAGGCTATCATGATGCTCAACAAGAATCTCCAAGAAATCAACATCCAGAACATGGACACCGAGCTTGTCGCGCAGATGTTCAAAAACTACCAATCCAATGTCCTCTTCCATCTCGAAGGTATGTATCCAGCCTCAGTGCGGAAGAGCATAACACGAGGCTGAAAAACGATAGCCACGAACGGTCTAAAGGATCCAGCATGAGAAGAGCGTGCAATTGTGGAGTTGGTCGCAGTCAACGGTGGCTGCACTCATGGGCAGTTACGCTGTCACTCGTCGTCAATAGCGCAAGCAGAGGCGACCATGTGGATATGTCTTTATGTACTACGATACCCGGCAACTATGAATACAATGATGCAGCAGCACCAAGATTTGTATTGACATGCAGCTCTCGCGTGTGGCTCCGCCCATGTGGATGCGCATGTCGTGCACGGGCTCAGGCGTAATGCTTCGGCCTCAAGACAAGCAACCACCATGCCTCACAACTCCAGCAGATGACGCGCTAACGAATCCACTCCACCACCTCACGTCCCCGCGCCATGACCTGACCACCGCCCACCCAGCTCCTCGCATCGCCGCGACGCCCCACCATGGCTCCATCCGCCATCAACGATGCGCCATCCGCGTCAGGGCGCAACTCTCCCAAACCTCCGCCCGCGAAGCTCTGGACCGTCAACGAGCCGCCGTTCGAAGGCTTCAGGCCTATAGACCCGGAAGGATATGCGCGCAGCAACCACGAAACCGCCATAGTAATCGACAATGGTATACGCCCAGACCTTTGCGCTGTCTTGAGGCGTGGCTAACAGACCCAAGGCTCGTCAGCCGTCCGCGCGGGATGGTCTTTCGATGCGAAACCGCGGTTATCGGTACTGCCAAACATGGCGCGATACAGAGACCGCAAGCTCAACCGCACCTTTACCTTTGTCGGCGCAGACGTCTACTCTGACGGCACGGCGCGAGGACAATCGAAGCCCATATACGAGCCCGGTAGCAATATCATAAACAACTGGGATGCTATGGAGGGCGTGTTGGACTACATCTTCATCAAACTAGGCGTGGATGGTACATCTGGGCGGATAGACAGGCCTATTGTCATGACAGAGCCTATCGCGAACTTGGGCTATTCGAGAAAGAGTACGTCACATGCATCTACGAGACGACAAGCGTCAGTCCAGAAGACATGCTAACAACAGCACTACAGCCATGTCTGAAATCCTTTTCGAGTGCTACGGCGTCCCCTCAGTCGCGTACGGCGTCGACTCGCTCTTCTCATACTCCTACAATGGCGGGCGCACTGGGCTTGTCATGGACTCCTCTTACACCTCAACGCATGTCATTCCCGTCGTAGACTCGAAACCGCTCCTCTCTCAAGCCACGCGCCTGAACTGGGGCCGCTTCCAATCCGCGCAGTACCTCCTCAAGTTGCTTCGGTTGAAGTATCCCAACTTCCCAGGCAAGATCAGTGACAGTCAGGCGGAGGATCTGGTCCGCGAGCACTGCTATGTCTCACAAGACTACGAAGCAGAGATCAGCAAATATCTGGACTGGACAGGCCTAGAAGATAGGAACCACATCGTTCAGTTCCCATATACTGAGCAGATTGTGGTGCAAAAGACAGAGGAAGAGCTAGCCGCAGCAGCCGAGAAGCGCAAGGAGAGCGGTCGGAGATTACAAGCCCAGGCCGCCAAGATGCGCCTGGAGAAGCTGAAGCGCAAGGAGGAAGAGCTGGAGTACTACGTGCAGCTGCAGGCACAGCTTGAGGAGATTACCACGAAGAAGGACAAGGCACGAATCCTCGAGTCAAACGACTTTGATGATGAGGGTCAGCTGGACAAGCGTGTCAAGGAGCTGGAGAAAGGCATCAAGAAGGCCCGTAACAAGGACGTGGGCGATGTCGAGGAGGAGCAACAAGAAGAGCCTACGTTCCCACTGCTGGAAGTGCCTGACGACCAATTAGACGAAGAAGGCATCAAGCAGAAGCGACAACAACGACTGATGAAGTCAAACTACGACGCTCGGCAACGTGCAAAGATCGAAAAGGAGAAAGAAAAGGCCCGGTTAGCGAACGAGCAGCGTCTGGACGACGAGCGCAGAGAAGCGGATCCCGAAAACTGGATCGAAGAGCGACGCATAGCCCGACAAGCCATCATCCAGAAGATGAAAGACCGCGAACGCCTGAAAGCCGAACTCGGCAACCGCAAATCCCTCGCCAACCAAATGCGCATGAAGTCCATCGCCAACCTCGCGTCCGACAATCCCACCAAAAAGCGACGACGAGGCGGCGCGGACGATGACACCTTTGGCGCCGACGACGCAGATTGGGGCGTGTACCGCACCATCGCGACCGGCGAGGGCTCCGACGACGAGGAGGAAGAGGACCTGAACAAGAACCTCAAAGACATCGAAATGCAACTCCTCAAGCACGATCCTAATTTCACAGAGGACTCGACGCGCGAAGCACAAACAGACTGGACGAAGAGCATTCTCCACGCCTTCCTCCACGGTCCATACCCCTATGATTCAGAGTCCCAGAAAGAAGTCAATCAGATCCATCTCAACGTCGAACGCATCCGTGTCCCGGAGGTAGTCTTCCAGCCCACCATCGCAGGCCTGGACCAAGCAGGCATCGTCGAAATCGCATCAAACATCCTCACCGAGCGACTCGCCGACTCCCCTTATCGCGACGACGTGCTGAAAGATATCTTCCTGACCGGCGGGAATACATTGTTCCAGGGCTTCGAAGACCGACTGAGGAAGGAATTGCGCGCAGTTTTACCCGCGGAGCAAACGATTCAGGTTCGCGGTGCGAAGGATAGAGTGCTGGATGCGTGGCGCGGCGCGGCGACGTGGGCGGCGAAAAAAGAGAGTAGGGCGAATTTCATCACCAGAGCAGAGTTTATGGAGAAGGGCGGCGAGTATATCAAGGAGCATGCGTTGGGAAATGCTGGGTTTTGAGATAGCATGGGGAGGGGTCAAGCCGTGCATGGCAAAGATGTGTATGAGTAGTCGATGTGTTTTCCAAGGACAGGGCAGAGGCGGAATCCGGACTGCATGGCTCGTATGGACGAGTAGGTTGAATCGATTTATCATAAGTCTCGTTGACAACCGGCGATATCCCCAGTGCTGTGGCAATCAAAGCACATGTTGTTCGAGAATCAACCGCACAAGCGCCAGATGAGGATCGTGCAGCACGCATCCTACCCTCATGGTCGTTTCAGTCCCACACAACGGCTCAGAGCAAGCCATGCCCATGACGGCTCAGCTTCCACAACCAGCATCTGATCACAATCGATGAAGCGTGCTACTGAGGGCCGAAAATCTCGCAATCACACAACGACCCGTCGTCGATCTGTCACTCAAAACCCCAACATGCAGTTGAGTTTTCTCGGTTTTCCAATTAGACATTAGCATTAACTCTGTCGCGCTACAATCTACGTGCTACCTCCCCTCCCATTACCAACTTCCACCAAATACTCTAATTGCAAAGCCAGATCTGTAACTTCATCCCTTCTACAAGCCTGCAAACACCAATCCCATGAATCCCACTGCACCAGCAAAAGCACCCATCTTCATCGTAGCTGCAGCACCCGTGAACACTGGTGGAGCCGGGGTCGCCGCCGTAGGGCCAGCCGGGGTTCCAGCCGGGGTTCCAGCCGGGGTTCCAGCCGGGGTTCCAGCCGGGACGGGCACGACGATCTGCGACGTGAGCGTCGTAGGTTGACCAGCCGCGTTGGTAGTGGAGATGAGGGTAACCGTTGTCGTCAACTGCACCGGGACGGTGGTGGTGCCGTTCGTAACCGGGACTGTGACGGTAACGTTCGAGACAGGCACGGGCGACGGCGGAGGCGGAGACGGATAGGGCGTCGACGACACGTTGACGGGCGTAGGACTGGTCGTGACGATGATCGTGGACGTGTGCGGCGGCTTCGGGGGCTTGCCGCCGTGGCACACGGCGTACTGGAACTCCTTGTACTGGGCGAGGTCGGCGGGGCTGCAGGCCCTAGCGATCTTGCCCTCGATGTCGAGGGTCTTGAGTTCGGCGCAGATGCAGGCGAAGTCAGATGGGTTGCACTTTGAGTTGGCGATGCATTCGAAGATGATGGTTTGCTGGGGGTGTGGTTAGTAAGGGTGTGGGACGAGATGGGAGAAGAGAGATGGATGGATGGCGCTTACAGAACACTGGGCAAGACCCTCGATCGGCTCGAAGATATCGGATGGCCCATGGGGTGGAGGTGGGGGCGGGGGCAAGGGTGAGTATTGGCCTGTGGAAACAGTGACGAAGCTCGTCAAAGTCACCGCGGTGGTGAGGACAGTGGTGGTGAGGGAAGGCATGACAGGATATGGTTCGGGAGTGTACGGAGGTGCGACGGGATAAGGCTCAGGAGTGTACTGAGGGATATCAGGATAAGGTTCCGGGGCGTAAGGCAGGGGATTGTATGCGTCGATTGTTGCGCTGGTGGGAGGTCCGTACGGAGGATACTCTGCGGAAGTGAGTGGAAGAGCTGATGTCCAGTAATCACGAATCTGCATATTGAATGTCTGGGGTTCTTAAAGACTTGAACGAATGAATTCCTGCTGGATAGAGAAGGTGCACACCATTGCTGCGTTCAGTGAGTGCATCTTATACCACATTCCCCTCTGGCCGTTTGCAAGCATTCGGTCCTACTGGTCAAAGAATTCATGGTAGTGTGGGAGTAAAAATAACTTGAGATGTTTCCGGGTGGTATCTTTGTTTCCGGTCACGATGTTGCGTGGTGGTGATGTTCGAAGCTTCGCTTCCGCATTTGGTCGAGATTTGTGGAATGTAACCGTTACCGAACGAGCACGTCCAACTGCGGCAGCCGAGCGGCAATCCTTCAACTAGGAACCACTTCCGTCCTTTCTATGACGTCCTGAAAGCCACAACGGGTGGCGCTTCGGAGGCTCAACGAGATCGGCTGGTCTGCTTGTGGCGCACTGGGGCCATCTCCAAATGCATACGTTACCTTCAGAACAAACAATGAGGTAGTGAGAATTCTGCGAAGAGACCTGAGTGGACCGCAGGAAAGCTGAGCGGTCATTTCGCATGGGCGTTGTCCAGCCATTGGACGATGCGCTTGATGTCCCTAATCTCGTAGTAGCACTCGTAGTGCTCTTTTGCGTACCGAATAGCACGTGAGCGATCATCCGTTGCATCTTTATCCGGATCAGGCTGGTTAGCGAGTAGCTTCTCGTAGTAAGGATTCAGATTCTCGCGTTTGCGCCTTGGATGCTCAATCATGTAGTCCCAGTACCTGTACGCCAGAACGTATGGGTCCTTGCGTAGTGACGATTTGTTTGCCATTTTTTATGGTACTTGGATAGGTAGGTAGGGCCGTCCTGGTAGTTACGAAGTAGCTGAGATTTTGAGACCTAAACAAAGGGTCGCAGATTGCATTGTGATAGGCAAATCCAGCAGGATAATGCGACAATAACGACTAAGCGAAAAAGTTTGAGACAAAGACAAACGAACGCACAATGTTTGCAAGAAACATCGTGAAGCGTCTCAGAGTACCTGACTCAGGTTCCTCTTGTCGTCGTCGAGCGATATACGTTATCGTGCAAATGCTCAGCTTGGAGGCAAGCCCTGCTAATCGGTAGTTGACCTGAAGAAGTCATTCAGATTTGCGACGCTCTCCAGCCGTTATTGCAGCGGCTAGTCAGCCCATGATGATAGCACTCTCGAGATGCAGTCAGAGGCGACTGCGATCTTGGCCATTTCAGTCGTATCAGGCTTGTTTCTCCTTTCTACACACCCGATACGTCAAGATCAGGCCGAGTACACAACGAACTGACATAAGGAATATTCCCATCGTGCTTTCCCTTCCGTCTCTTTGTCGCTGATGCGGACTCCCGAAAGCAAGGTCCTCTGGAATGTGATGTTGCCATCGTCTTTCAGATGCCGGCTATCGCGTTGTGACGTAGTAGCTAAACCCTGATTAGACGATCTCGTAGACAGCTCTTGTCTTCGTCCTTCTTCTCGTGACAAATTACACAGTCCGGACGTGTAATTTATCGCGTGGTTGAAGTCGGCCGGTCGTGAGGGCGTCCGCTTTTGGACCCTGGTCGGCTTGGCATCAACACTAGAGCCTGATAGTACTAGGGCCACGCTAACATCATGGCGAAAATGAAGTTTTTGGAGCTTTTTCAACCCTTCGACCTGACGCTGCAGGTTCATCATGTCGTCCAAGTACGTTGGCCTGCGCCACATGGCGCTTCAGAATTGTCTCATCAGCTCACATACTGACTCCGTGCAGAGGTGTCCCGACCCAGAATGACATCCTCGTCCCCGAGACGCTGCTGAAGAAGCGGAAGTCGCAGGAGAAGGCCCGCGAGGAGCGCGCGCTTGCGACGAAGGAGAAGCGAGGTACGATTCTATTCCCCACTATAGACGGCTCAAGGAGGGCGATAGTGTGGTAGTTATAATCATCACAATCGGCTAGACTACGGTCAATGTTGTCGAATTGTTAACCATCTTTCGGGAATGATACAATCACCCCTCCTCAGTCCATATGGTGTGTCTCAGTCTCATCAATTGCTGACTTTGGGCAGACAAGAGCAAGAAGAAGCGAGAGGTCATCTTCACACGAGCCGAGAAGTATGTGAAGGAGTACCGCGACGCCGAGAGGGAGCGGATACGGCTGTCCCGCGAAGCCAAGAAGAGCGACAGCTTATACGTCCCCGCCGAGTCGAAGCTGGCTTTCGTTGTCCGCATAAAGGGTATCAACAAGATCGACCCAAAGAAGCGCAAGACTCTGCAACTGCTGCGCCTCTTGCAGATCAACAATGGCGTCTTCATTAGGCTCACCAAGGCCACTTTGGAGATGCTGAAGAGTGAGTTGACCTGCTGCGCAAGAGCTGAACATGTGCTAACGAAGCAACGCAGTCGTCGAGCCCTTCGTTGCCTACGGATACCCAAACCAGAAGTCTGTTCGCGAGCTCATCTACAAGCGAGGATACGGCAAGGTTGACAAGCAGCGTCTCCCGCTCACCGACAACGAGATCATCGAGGAAAACCTTGGCAAATACGGCATGATCTGTATGGAGGACCTGATCCATGAGATCTATACTGTCGGCCCCAACTTCAAGCAGGCCTCGAACTTCTTGTGGCCCTTCAAGCTCAACAGCCCAACTGGCGGCTTCCACAAGAGGAAGTTCAAGCATTTCATCGAGGGTGGCGATTTGGGTAACAGGGAAGACAAGATCAACGAACTGATCAAGCAGATGAATTAAGCGTTGTCATCATGGTTTCGGCGCAAGGATATGGTGCGTGGAATAACATCCAACGCACATTCCGGACTTGAGCATTTGTATGGGCGACTGGCGTTTGGGGATGAACCAAGGGCATCGGGATATCAACGAGTGTACGTGCGGATGCATGCTTTTTAGACAGGCAAAAAGTCTGAAGGGCGTTCCTGAATGATCATGTGATACCAAACTATTTTGCAACGCTTGGCCTCTTTGCTCCAACTAAACCTCAAATAGATATGAGTTTCCTCAAATCCATCTCGCTATAAGCGCCAAAGTCCAGAAAATTGAGCATGTCAAAATCGTTGCATCGCTGGTCTGCACTATACAGGCCGTTAACCAGTGAATCTGGTGCTGTCATCGTGGGACGTGATTCGCGGATTCCCTGAAACAGATTCGTCCCCGTAGCAACAAGGCTATAATCCGTGTGATTTCCGAAATCGAAATCTGCGAAGACTTTGGCAGACGACGCAACGTGGGCAGAAGATGCAATGTCTGCCTTTGTGTGGCCTATGATGTTAGTGGACATGCCAGACACGGCGTCCTCGGCGACAGCATGGCGTTCCTTCCTGAGCCATAAACTCGTCAAGAGTGCTGAGTGGCGGTATGCAATGTGCTGCTCGCACGGTGCTGCAGTGTTGAGATTCTCAATGTACTTTTCGATTGTCTTGACGCAGTCTCCTCGCTCTTCTGCCGTTATAGCGCCGTATGATGCTGCCTTGAATAGGAACACGGCACAGTGTATTGCATAAAGGTAGTATCTCGGGCCGAGATATCGCAAGTATCTCGTCGGATTGATTCGATGGCCCAGCATGTCTAGCACGGATTTGGCCGCGTTGATGGCAAGATGGATGTGTCGCCCGTCGGGTGTGGCAAGTAAGCCATGGGGAAAGCGAGACATGGATCGCTCGCCAGCATGGCTGGGAGGCGTGACAGGTGATCGACTGATGGCTGCTTGGAACGCGAAGCCGTGGATGTATAGTCTGAGGTATTCGTACTTCAGATCCAGAATCAGTCGTAAGTGCGGTGCTGTGTCCAAATTACTCCACGCCTGTTTCCATGCTGCCAGCCCTTGCATGCTATCATCGAGATACTTTGTGTAGTCGCCGCGCAACATGAGAGCCACAGATTGAGGCTTGCTAGCGTACAATAGGTCGTGTATGTTTCCGAAGAGGACGGTGAGTTCGAGCTGGGACTGGAGGACGGATGCGTAGTCATCGTCGTACAAGTTGTGCGGTTGTAGACTCGGAAAGTCGGATGCTGTGAATTTGGTGGCTAACGATGGGCCTCGACACCAGAATGCCTGGCCCATCCGGATGCTGATCTGACGGTCCGCGATGTACGTGTCTGAAAGCCAAGGTCAGTGATAGTCATGAAGGGGATAGTGAGATCAACTGTACATGTCCAAGCAAGTCGTTTTCGGCTGAGGGAAGAGTCGCCACCTTCCGGCGACTCGCCACGAAAGGCATACTTGTCAAGATGCAGAAGGTAAGCCTGCCGCACCGCGAGACCGACCAAGGTCCAGGCGGCAGTGTCCTCGGTTGCTGTCGGCCCTGGCGAGGCGTTCAAGAGCCCTGAAGGTGCGTTGGCATGTGGCACCCATTCAGCAAGAATTAACAGGCCTTCGACTGAGCCAACTGTTCGTACTTCAGTGGCGCCCAGGGTAATCTGCAAAAGCATCCTCTGCATGGCGTCCCACATGCGTGAATGGATCGCTGCATACTCGGGACGCTCTTTCGTTGCGATCAGGATGACAGCCGTCATGATGAAGGGTTCTTCGCGTACTGAGCGAGCAATGTCACGACTTGAGAGGAGATGGCGAGGTAGTAGCGGCAGGAAGGTGTGATAAGTGTCATGGTAGCTGCTCAGGTTAGCAGATACATCTCACAACATATTCCTGCCTCATGTGTGCTTACCTCTCAAGTAGGATACCGAGGGTACGAAGGTCAAGCCCAGTAAGGCCAGCCCATTGGAGCAAATCGGAGGTGTCGTCAACAGAATTGTTTTCAATTCTGTTGTCTGCCGCACCAGCCCCATCGTCCATGTCTCCATCATCAAACGATTCCGCCACCCCTCCATCATCCTCATCATGGCCACTGTGCTCGTTTGCGGCAACCTTAGCGAGCAGTTCCAGTGCTTGAAGCGGATTTTGAATGCCTTCACTTGCATGGTTTCGGCTTCTTCTGGTTTCGTAGGGCTCCACTCTTGTGGTACCAGCCCCGGCAAGTCGGCTTGGTTGGGCTGAACGAACACGTTGTCTGGCATCTTCCTGCGAAATATTTCCTGAGCGCTGGCGATGTCGCGAGTAGTCACCACCACGGCGCGAGCCGGCGAGGACGCAGTGAAATCCCTCATTGTGGCATTTGACACAGGGCGGCTTCCCATTCTCCCCAATCGATCGTCTGCTCAACACATCAGCTTCCCCTATTCGAATAGCCATCTCATTGCCCATACAAGTCACATTTGACCTTCCTGTGACGACAACGCGCACATGCTCGATAAATTCGTTCGCCTGTGCCTTGGGTCATTGCGTGAGGAGGTAATGGGACTGCAAGCCATTGTTGGTGCACTGAGAATGAGCGTCTCAGTTGTGTCTATTCGTGCTTCGCCCGGCTCCTTCTCAAGCCCTCTCCGCACTTGATGTCGGATCGTCGCTACCTGAGCGCGCTAGCGCGGCTGTAGACGGCGCTCGGCACGGGCAACGACACTCTCCACGTCTTCCCACCAGCGGACTGCAGATCGCAACCAACCGACTCGTTGAGCAATCGAAGACATGCTTATAAGGGGTCTTTCAAAATGGGACCTTCCGCTTCGATTAGCCCAATGCTTCACCATCCTCCACCATCGTCCATCAGATTGACTACATCATGGCGCCTGGTGTCCTTGTTTCCGATGTCTCTTGTGTAGCACCAGCGCCGGTGCGACAACACCTCAAACACACGATCTCTCAGAAAGACAGTTATGGTTCCTACCATCCAATCGAGCCTGAAAGCCTAGACCTAGAATCAAACTTTGGACCAATGCAGCCCGACACAATTGGCTATCTGCAGCCGACATCCGCTGACACTTCCCTGGAGATCATGCACAAACGATACTCAACGGATGGGTACCTCTTTGTCAAGAACTTATTACCAAAGGACAAAGTCTTGGAGTGTCGACGAGCATACTTCGAGCACATGGCTCCCTCGGCACTTCTAAAAGCTGGCTCTGATCCAGTAGACGGCATCTACTGCGGCGCCGACACACGGAAATATCTACCGCCTGGCAATCTTCGTCGTCTCTTCGGCCTCAAAGATGATCCCGAGTCAGACAAGTATGTCGAGCTTATGATCAACGCGCACGAGGCCGACTTCTACATCAAGCTCACCGAGATCCCGGAGCTGCGCGAGTTCGTGCGGAAATTTACAGGTTGGAAGAGAGAGACGATGCTCACGAGAAGCATGCTGCGGGCCTTCGTTCCCAACAGCGAGCTGACGCCAGTACACTACGACCAGATGTATCTCCGTGCTGGCCCGCCGACCTCGCTCACAGCATGGGTCCCCATTGGACCTATTTCACTGCAAGCTGGCGGGTTGATGTACCTCGACAAGTCCTACGACATTGGGAAAGCGACCGAAGCCGAGTTTGCGCGCAATGCCAGCAATCTCAGTGACGAGGAGCGCGTCTCGGCGTTCAACAAGAATATGAACGACGGTGGCTTCTTGTCTCGCGACACAGTCGACTATGGTAAGAAGGCACAGCGTAAATGGCTCATTGCGGAATATGAAGCCGGAGATGTCATCTTTCATAATCCTTGGATGGTGCATGCTAGCTGCAAGAATAAGGACCCAGATTCGAAGATCAGGCTGGCGACGGACTTGCGGTTTGTGAATTCAGATGAGCCGTATGATACACGATGGATGAAGGTGTACCGCCCTCTTGATGGGCTTTGAACACTAGTCAATAACACAATCATTCTCTCAGTCCTTGACTTGTGCCCTGCGATACTACATGGGGATTGGACTTGGCGTATTCGTCTCCTGCGAAAGTAGTTTGCCGTTTGTGTGTGGGCACATAACTTGCGCTTGTTGACTCGCTCCGGAGGGCACGAACAGGAACACGAACAACTACAAGCCCACACGTCGTAAGCTGTCAAAGCAATTGCGTTGTGAATTCTGGGAAGTCGTTGCTGTGCTGAGAGTGCATTACCCATTCCTCACTCCGTCGATGAGAGGCACACCTTGCCCACCCAGCCCCTACAATGGCATCACAGCATCTGGAAATCATTCTCCGCTCCGCGCCTACCCAACATGTTCCGTGTCCATAGCCCGACAACGAACATATGGAGCACTTCCAACCCTCCCATCTACAACCGACGCTAGCACAAGCGGCGCAGCCACTTGCACAACCACAACCTACCACTCGCCACGAGCACGCTCTTCCCCGCGTTCCTGACTCCAAACCCCAGAATTCCGGGCTACCCCATACTCTGCATCTCCGGACGGAACACACTCGCGCATTGATGCATCTGCGCTAGTGCCCATCTACAACCGATGGCTAGCCGCTCCATGGCGCGTGCTGCACGCGACCAGTGAACTACGTACGGTCAACCCACCTACGCTGAGGCAGTACGCTGCACAACATATAACATGTGCAGCGACCCGACCTCCTGGCACCATATCTGACGCGTCGCACCTTCCTTCCCGATCCATCTCACCATGGGCTTCCTGCACTGCATAATCAAGAACGATTCCATCAGGCGCGATCCACCCGAGATATACAATGCGCGCGTCTTCCTCGTCAGTCTAGTCGTAAGCTCTCCATCCCCTTTCCCCTCACCATGTAAACAAAGAGACATGACTGACCGACCATGCAGGCCTGCGCGGGAGCCCTGCTCTTCGGAATGGACATGGGCATCATGGGCGGCGTGCTGGTCATGCAGCCGTTCAAGGAGTACGTGCGGCAAAGCCACTCGTGGGGAGAATGCGCGCTTACCCAATGCATAGGGAGTACGGGCTCGTGGGCAAGTCGCCGACGGTCCTGGCTAACCTGTCCTCGAACATTGTGTCTGTGATTCAAGCGGGTGCGTTTTTCGGCGCGTTGTTTGCGTCGTGGCTTGCGAATCGCGTTGGGCGGAGGTGGTCGCTGATTGCATCGTCGGGGCTGGTGTTTGCGGGTGTGGCGTGCCAGGCGGGTGCGTCGGGGCATATTGAAGTGCTTTATGTTGGACGGTAGGGACACCTTGGGTTCTGGTGCATTGGTTGTGCTGACTGGGTTCTAGGCTGCTTGCTGGTGTTGCGGTGGGGATCGCGAGCACGGTCAATCCGTTGTATGTGTCGGAAAATGCGCCGAGGGGGATTCGAGGGCTTTTGACAGGACTTTACCAATTGACCTTGGTGTCTGGGCTTACGGTATGTGTTCTTTTCGTCGTGGGAGTTGATCGACGGTATTCTAACCTTCAGTCTGGTAGCTGGCCTTCTGGATCAACTACGGCAGCAACCTCCACCTTTCAGGCAGACCGCAGTTTATCATCCCACTTGCCCTCCAAGCAGTACCGGCCGTCATCCTTTGTGTGGGCATGTTCTTCGCGAACGAGTCGCCTCGGTATCTTGCACAGTCGAATCCAGTAAAAGCCCTCGAGGTCCTCGCCAAGCTTCGTGGGCTGCCAGTCACGCATCAGTACGTCGTCGACGAGATGGCGCTGGTGGAGCTACAGCTCGAGGAGGAGCGTGCCATAACGACAGGCACGTCCACCATCAGCATGATCAAGGAAGCCTTTACCGTCAAGTCGTATCGCAGACGATCCATCCTCTGCATAACGTTGATGATGTGGAGTAACCTTACTGGCACCAATGCAATGACGTACTATTCTCCTACCATCTTTGCCTCGGTTGGGCTCTCGGGGAGTTCTGTCGGCCTGTTCGCGACTGGCATTTACGGGATCGTGAAGATGATAGCTTGCGCCACCTTCATCTTCTTCGTCACCGACTCTCTTGGTCGACGCAAATCGCTGCTGTGGACTGGACTCGTGCAGGTATGTTTGCAAATAGCAGCATCTGCGATACTTCCAAGTAACATGATCAGGGTGTTGCGCTGTTCTACGTTGGCTTCTACATCCGCTTTGACCCGCCGATCAAAGGCGAGCCGCTTACAGCGCCTGGCTATGTGGCCCTGGTGGCGATCTACCTCTTTGCGGCAGTGTACCAGTTTGGCTGGGGCCCAGTCGTGTGGACGTATTGCTCAGAGATCCCGCCAGCACGCCTTCGAGCATTGATGATGGGCATGGCAGTCGCAAGCCAATGGCTCTTCAACTTCGTTGGTATGTGGCACAACTTACCCGCTCCAGCGTGTACTAACGCGTTTGCACAGTCGCAAAGGCAACGCCGTCCATGTTTGCCACACTTGGTAAAAATGGCTTTGGGACGTACTTCATCTATGGCAGCTTCTGCTTTCTCATGGTCGTTTACGCATGGTTCTTAGTTCCGGAGACCAAGGGCTTGTCGCTGGAGTACATGGACCAGCTCTTTGAGCAGGGGAATGCTCGGGCGACATTTGTGCCACCTCCCATGGTGAATTGGGGGAGAGAGGGGAGCGATCAGGTAGAATTAGACAAGGAAGCACGCCAGCATATTGAGAAGGTTGGTGCTTGAGGGGCTGCTAGCGCGGGATACTGGAAATGCTCAGACGCTGCTACGTGGGCGTGGCAAGACACCGAATGTAGTAGTTGATTCCTATTCGTGACGCTCGTAGGGTTCGCAATCTGTTCGGCGGTGGTTGATACTGGCTTTGGAAATGTCCTTGCCACACAAGGTCCACTTCCACGTCGCTCCCTATATTGACAGAGTTGATCATGATTGGAGAATCAATAGCCCCGTCATCTGACGCAGGGAGTGTCAGCAGATGGGAAAAGCAGAGGTGCACCGTAATGAAGACAACATTGCGGAGCGTAGTGCGACGAGGGGGCGGAGGAATTGAGATGGAATGCCCGAGTGCACAGGCCATATGCCAAGCCCTCATTCTGTTCACATTCCTCCCAACAACACGTACGTTACCGGACACGCAGACGTTGGTGATATGCCCGTGGACTTCATGGTGATAGCTCCTCCCAGCGAAATATGCATCTGGTTGCGTTTCCCCTCCAACGTGTACCGGTACCGATTCACCAACACAGCACGTCACTACCAGCCCTGAGCCTGAGCCTGATCATTAACGAGTCCACGTGCCGATGCATGGTTTATTGGATGTGGCCAAAAGTCTTAGGCGTTCCTGGAAAATCATGTGATACCGAGAGACATGGTGGATAGATGACACTTGCAATTTGCACGAGGCATTTACCTTTGTGTATACGACAAGAGTATGTTGTGCGAAACTGCGCCTATAGTATACAGCGCCGAAGTGCCACCCGGAGTGCGCGGCATGATACGCAATCATCCAGGTAGCTGTTGACTCCTCGCCACGACCATGGTAGCCTACGTCGCGAACAATGAGACCTGCGTCTAGTGTAACTGGGACGACACGAGATGCTGTTGCCTGCGTGAAGATGTCAACGGACCTACGGGCGATCGCTGGCTGTGTCTGACGTTCCCCAACGACGGAAGAAATGGCAGCGAATGGGCTGACGAGAAAGCGGGCTTGGCAGGCGTGGAAGGAAATGGTAGGTGTAAGCGGGCTTCTGCGGGCACGAACGGTGGGCAGGCTTGAGTTTCCTCCGAATGCTAATTTTTCTTTCCATGTGGGCGCTGATTACGAAGACTCTGCGGCCGAGAACTGGCGTCGCCACCGTGAATGACGCTCGCCGCCTGCATGCCACCCAGATGCACGAGCAAGCAGTCAGTGGGCGTCATACTCCTGACACAGTTGGGCGTTGGTGCTCCGATGGGCAAACACGAAGCTGATCCCAAAGGCATCCCACCCCTCACCCGGACGATGCGCTGATGCACGTTGACCGCCAGCACCTTGGCCAGGTGCCGCGGATCCATCGTGCCATGGCGACATGCTCAACGCCGCGGCCAGACTGTGTGGCATCTCCCGGGCAGCAACGGAGCGCAGCTGCTCATGTGCACGCAGACTGGCACGGTTTTTCACGCCTGCGAAGCGAGCCGGGTCGCCGCTCGCGCCAGCAAGAGGCAGCACAACAAATTTATTGAAAAGCAAGTGATGCGCAGACGACGCGTTTCCAGAGGCGCTGGGCGGCACTTTTGCAATCTGTGTCTCGTCTACACGGTCCGCTTCTAAATTTATGGGAGCTGGCTGGAGGCTGGAGCACTGTCACGGTGACTCGGAGCAGCGCAGATGACTGCCAGACGCTCTCGGGCCTGAATGCGGAGCGGTGCTGCCGTAAGCAAGCAACGCAACGCAACTACTGCTGCATGCACGGCATGGTGTTGGAACAGGACAGACGTGGCTCGCTCTGAGGGACGGTTGGAGGGCGTCCCTGGAGCCGCTCATTGGCCGGCGGCGGACCCGTCTGCATTAGGCGAACTGCAGAGGGTGCAGCAAATTTGTGCCTGGCGCTCCCAAGCAGCGCGCGTGTCATGCCGCTGACTGGCTGGTGCCGCGCTGTGCGGGCTGGGTGCGAACAATGGAGCCCTAGGCCGAATAAGGGGGCGTCTCGCTGGTGACACGCCTGGTGAGTGGATAGCGAGGCCCCTAATGAACGAATATTACGCAGGCGCGCGAGGAAGGGACGGGCTTGCAAACAGTCTTTCGCTTCGCCAGCTGCGAGCGCGCACCAAACCGCCGGCCGACGACATTCCCTCCCTCTCATCCATCCACCCGCCTCCCTCTCTTTGCCCTCCACCTCACCCACCATCCTCACGCTCTCCCTCTCCGCCTCCTGTCGATTCGTGCAGGCGTTGCTCGCGGCGACTCCCCGCTGGTCTTGCGCCCCTCGTCACGAGCGGCCTCTCTCACCTCGCACCCCCGGGCATCGCTCCTCGGACTCGCGGCACAGCCTCTGATCCTGCGCTGGGAGCTTTTGCCGCTGCTGAACTGGGCTTCGCAAACGGACTGGGCAGTGCTGCAACTTTCTGCTGTGGCTTAACCCGATCCCCCGAGACCCCTGGCTCGCCGTTCGGCTGTTTGTGCTCTCACCACCTCCTCCACCTCGCTTCATCCACGGTTCCATCTTTCGGCACGGGTTTGAGACTGCTTTGCATCTGCCTTCCGGTTTCGAGCGTGGTTTCGAGCGCTTGTTTTTCTTTTGGCTTGCTTATACGTTGCGACTTCCTACCGGAGCACTGAGCCTCCGTCCTCACCACACGCACGGCACCACCCGTGGCATCACCGGCGATCTATTCACTTAGGTTTCGCCGCTCCACCGCCTCACACGCACGCGTCGGCCGTTTTTGACATCACGACGCACACACCGTGTCGCTTGCAACAGGACAGCTGGCTCGCCGACTCACCACCGCCTGTCCCGCCCGCCTTGTCTGAGTGAGAGATTATTCCTACGGCCTCTCGACGCTTCTCCCGCTTGTCTCGCACGCAACACAATCTACACAAGCGACAACGCCTTTGTGCATGAGCGCATCGTGTTAGAACGTCGGTCGACACTCTAAGAGCGCTCGCTCACCACCACAGCGGCCTGAACGAAGAGACTGTACGTCACCCCCAACAACGCTACTCCCTCTAGTCACCGTGCTGCGCCTGTTGCTCTTAAAGAGTGTCGCTAAGTCTTCGCAGGCCTCTCGCTGTCTCTCGTTCCTTTGCGACAGCTCCTCACCATCATGCCGTCCTTCTATCCCCGTCACAATCTGCCGCGGCAGCTGTTGACACCCCCCGAGTTTGTTCCAAGCTACCACTCCGGTTGCGGAAGCATGCAGTACCAGCAACAGAACACCTACTCAGGACAGCCGACGACTCGGCAGCAGGACGATGGTTACGACTTTGCAGACCGCTACGGCCAGCTCGCCATTGCGATGCCGCCCATGTACCCACAGGCGGGCACCTACCTGAGCAACGCGCCGCCCAGCCTCCCACCGCCCAGCTCTTTCTACGAGCCTGCTGCTGCTACCATCCTCCCGCCGATGCGTGTCCCAGCCGGTCAGTCCATGGCCGACGCCGCGCTTCAGCACCAACGCGCCCACGAGTACAACCAGCGCGCACAGGCACCTGCCAAAGAGGAGAAGCCAGTTGGTGGAGTCTCGGCTAAGCTGGACTACGACATGGACGTTATGACCGACTTCGTGTGCGAGACCGCTCTGCGACTCATCACGCCAGGCCGCATGATGCCCTCATCATTCCGCAAGTGGGTTCACCAGGTGTTGTGTGCGACGAGGCTGCCCTCTGCCACCATCCTGCTCAGCATGTTCTACCTGAACGAGAGGATGCCCATGCTGTACGCTGAGCCCAAGACCGACACCCACCTGTTCCGTCTTCTCACTATCGCGCTCGTGCTCGGCAGCAAGTTCCTGGACGACAACACCTTCATCAATAGGTCGTGGTCTGAAGTCAGCGGCATCAACGTCGGCGAGCTCAACCGTCTGGAGATGGAGTGGTTGAACGCTATCGATTACAAGCTTCACCGCGACCCCATGGAGCACCAAGGCTGGAAGTACTGGTCGGAGCAGTGGAAGGAGTTCCAGGACCGCGCCGCTGCACGTGCAGGCCGAAGCAACAAGCTCAGCCCTATTGACACTTCGGCGCACCGACGATCCCTCAATCCCAACAAGCCGCTACCACCGCTTCCCATGCAGCAGGCCTACCACCCTCCGCCGTACGACTATACCCCCAAGTCGGCTCAGTCCTCTCAGTCGTCGTACAATCTCCCTAGCTACTCCCAGTACGACCCATGGAGGTCTGCCAACGAGCACTCTCCTGCGTCTGCTCCCACCACGGGACCCACCACTCCGGAGTACTATGGTACTGCGGGAACTTGGGGTCCGGCCGAGGGTTACTCGCGTCGCACCATGTTCGGCTTCCCACCCCTGTCTCAGCCCGCTGCCCAGCCTACGCAACAGCAGCCTTCCAACTACAGCGTCCCTGCCTACGCCAACCAGTACAGCACTTCTGCCTGGAACCAGCATGGTCAGAACTGTGGTTGCGGTTACTGCGCACAGCGTCACCAACCGTACTTTATGACTCACGGTTATGGTCCCCAGGCCGTTGCCGTCTAGTTGCCGTATATCCGGCTTCATCCAGGACGTCGGTCCCCCTCTTCAAAACTACATATTCGACTTCCGATCTCCATCTTAGCGATTCATCTGTCCAAAAGTTACTGTTCATTTCTGCCAGGTATCCGGGTTCCCCATAGCCGCATTTCACCTTAGAATCATGTCGGTCCCTGGATACACGTTGGCCTCCTATTCGCTTCGAGTCAAGCCTTAGACCATCCGACCGGGCTCCTTCGCCCTCAGGCCAATGTGGTCTATTCTTTCCACTATTTGCACGCATATCGGCGCCCCTCCGGATCTCACGAAAACGCATAAGGCTTGCGATCATCCTGCATGATAGATTTCTCTGGCCCAATTTAGGGTTCATGTTCATTTGTTATTTTCGGCACCGCGTTAGACACTGGGTTGTTATGGTTCCTCTCGGTGCACGTACAGCGAAATTGGGTTCACGGCGTTCTGTCTCTTGACCAAAGTGTCACCAAGCAATGTCTTTCCTGGTTCTGGCTGGTCGCACCCGACGCTTCGAGCGCTCGGCATTGTGCCGCTTTCAGCTTTACGATTATTTCCTTGTCTACGCATAACCTCAAGAATGGTTCGGAGGTACCCCTTTTGCACTGGTAATGTTCTTCTTCGGAGCTGGTCTCGACACGCTGAGTCACTCCCGGATTCTTGCTGGTCCCGTCGTCGAGGTCGTGCGTCATCCTCGTGGTGGCCTTGAATCAAGTCCAGTCGACGCGACCGCCATACGATCCATATTTTACGTCTTTTCGATTACGACTTGGTTACCTCGTCCTCCTCACGTTCCGCGCTAGTCGGTTGTAATTAGTGGCATCAGATCGACGGGCGTTCCCTTTCCATTCTCCCCCTCGCGCGGTGAAAAATACTTTTTCCTTTCACGTTCAATACCACCTGGCATTGTTTGGGGCAATAGGGGCGGACAGAATGCGTTCACTGTATTCCTGCGACAAAGCAGAGGTCACATTAGTAACAACAAAATACGAAAAACACATTGGAAAGCGGCATAGCCGCGTGAGAAACCCCAATAATGCGTCCCCATTGCCCGAGTGACTGAACTGTAAACGTGAAGTAGATTGAGCCCACTTCCTAGACTTTGAATGTGCCGATACTAAACGTACGGCGGGCATTTTCAGTCACAAGGTGAGTACTTTCGATGGCGGACGTCTGTCCACGGAGCTAACTCCCAGATAGAATTCGTCCGCACGCACAATGGCGCACTTGAACGAGCAAGCCATGGCCACACACTCACCACCCTTCACGAAGCACAGCCTGTATCGCGCCTGCGCACCCATGTCGGACACAAAGACATGCCGGTTCCGGGGCTGTCCAGCGCAGGGCGCTCCCCTAGCAGCCAATAGGGAGCATGCCTCATGACTAGTCGCGTGCTAAACACCACTACGTCAACGATATCTCCGTCCAGAACGGTTTTTCGCCGGACGCACTGCAGCTGTCGCCATGGGCGCGGGCTTCTGTGGCTCCAGGCTCCGCTACTTGTATGTCCCTGAGATGCATGTTTGCACATGTATATACTTCTCCAATGTCCTCGCGCACAAGTGTTCGATTCCTTAGAGAGTTACTACAATCGAAAGAGCGCCAATCTTCAAAGTTACCGAAGTCGTGCGCAAAGTCCCAATCCACGTTCTGGCAAGCACCGCAGTTTAGCACGACGGTCAAGATGAGCTCGATAGGTGGTGCGGCTATTGGTGCGGGACTCTACGCTGTGGTGTCGAATCCGGCGCAGATTGCTGCGCAGCCCGAGGACGCGAGGGACAAGAAGCATCATTTGAAGAATGGGAAGGGGTTTACGAATCCGTGGGAGAGTTATACGGAACTGAGCACTTTGGGGTTTTTCAAAGCCTCAATGTGGTAAGCTACTCCCATACTAGCCATCTTTGGAGATGTATGAAATGTTAAAACGACCAAGGCGCAAACTCACTGGCCAGGCTAAACGCCCTGATACAACTCCTCCGACCGTCCCCGTCCGTACACCAACTTTCCTCCCGACACGCTCGACCCCGAAGCTGCGAGCTACGTGGCTTGGCCATGCATGCTACTACGTCGAATTTCCGTCCGGTCTCCGCGTGCTGTTCGACCCCGTCTTCGAAGACTGCTGTGCGCCCATCAATTTCAAGAGCCTACGCCGCTACACGCCTCCGCCGTGCGAAATCGAGGACCTCCCCACCGTAGATGTGGTAGTAATAAGCCACAGTCATTACGACCACCTGAGCTATCCCACCGTCCTGCGAATCAAAGAGAAGTTCCCCTCGGCACATTTCTTCGCGCCGCTAGGAAACAAGCAGTGGTTTGAGAAATGTGGCGTCCGCAACGTCACGGAGCTGGATTGGTGGGAAACCAGAGACGTCAAGCTCGCCGCAGCCCCGGGTGAGAAGGATCGAAGCGTCTCGGTGACGCCCTCTTCGTCGACCGAGGACAGGAACGACGACATCGTAGCCACTATCGGCGCACTACCATGCCAACACGTCAGCGCTCGCTCGCCGTTCGACAAGAACAAAACTCTCTGGGCAAGTTGGAGCGTCGAGAGCGGCGGAAGCAAGGTTTACTTCGCTGGGTACGTCAGCCCCTTCCCCTTTCCCAAACACGCCCCCTCGCACTTCTTCTCCAATACTAACCCTCACCCCAAGCGACACCGGCTACCGCTCCGTCCCGCACCTCCCCCCGACACGGACGACTATGGCCCCGCCTTCGCCCACCTCCCCGTGTGCCCCGCCTTTGCACAAATCGGCGCCCACCGCGGCCCCTTTGATCTCGGCCTGATTCCCATTGGCGCCTACGAGCCGCGCTACATGTTCAGCGGGATGCATGCGGATCCGCGCGATAGTGCGAATATCTTTGTCGATACGCGGTGTAGGCGCGCGCTGGGCATGCATTGGGGTACGTGGGTGTTGACAGAGGAGGATGTGCTTGAGCCGCCGAGGAAATTGGCGGAGGCGTTGAGGTGGAAGGGGTTGGGGGAGGAGGTGTTTAGGGTCTGTGATTTGGGGGAAAGTAGGGAGTTTGAGAGTGGTGATGGGGTGGAGGAGTAATGAGAGGAGAGAGGGAAGAGGGGGGGAGACCGAGATGATATAGTATGTGTCTGCATTTGTAATACCAAGTGTGTATACTTCTGACTGCATATCCATCTTTTCGCGTCTTCTCTGCAGCATTACGATCAGGCTGGATCATGTGTTTAGTTTCTTTCATCGCACACTTGATCATTGATCTCAACTACGTCCTCGAGTATACGTCTCAAAAAGACACTGGGCGACTGTGCCTACCCGGCACGTAGCCGACACAGCATCTTGCTTTGAGACACGGCGTTGAACAACCCCCGCAGCCCGGATGACCGAGAAGTTCCGTCATATGATATTTCGTTTTGATGGCCCTTCAGTTCAGGGTGAGAACATGGGCAACGCCAAGGCTACCCCGCAGAAAATCAGTTGAGTCTTATCAACGTCCGTCCCTGGGTCGACAGACGCTCTTGGTGCTTAGATCTGCACAGTTTCAGCGCCTCGTGCGGTCCGCAAGCTACCCCTACCCCTCTACTCGTGTTCGCCAAAAAGCCAGGGATTGATAGGCTTGATTTTGTGGTGACGTTTGAATTCTGGTATTGTGGCATGCATATCAGCTCAAGCCACGGTCGTGTTCCAGCGTCATGTGGCCCGATTCCTGATACCTAAGCTGTCGTTTCATAAGGCTGTTTGCGAAGTCATACAAATAGCGTACAATTTGGCATGGCCACCATCATATGCAGCTTCGTACGGGAAAGTGGAACAACATGACTAGCCGAGATGCATTCTTCCGAGTTCCAAAAGGCACACGGGTTCACGTCCAGGAAAGAGGGGTGGAGAGTCCAGAGGAATGTAGTAAGTCAGATTCTCTGTGGTATTGCATGAGCGTGGTGCCAACAAGATTACTAGAGGACGGTCAGATGATTGCTTGTGGGCGCTCTGGTTGCAAAAATTGTGCCATCGCTCGAGATGCCATACCTGCAAAAGGAGGCTCATTCGTTCAACTCGCACCAACAGGCGCTTTGATGACCTTTCGTCCTGGGAAAAAACTCACGTTGTCGAGGGTACGCCGTCCAGGTGTCACACGGGGAATCGCACCACTTGATCAGGATTTTTGTGGTGAGAGACTGTGCGACAACTGCTCCAGTCTTGACATTCAATATCTTCTCTCGCAAGAAAATGGAACTCAGGACCTTCCATATACTTTCACTCAGCTAAAGGAATCTTCTCAGAGCTGCCCGCTCTGTGCATTGATGACGTTGACTCTTGTCGACCCTGAAACATTTCAAGCCAACAATACTCGACCCATTGTCTTGAGCGCACGGCAGGACAGACAAGCAGTGGTGGTATCTATTCCTAGCAAAGAGGTCGGTTATGACGAGTATGTCACGGACAGACAAGCCGAGCTTGAAGTCTACTCGAGCGGGGAAAGTGAGTGAAATGCATCTGCAAAATGCAATAGTTAATCAAGCCACTTCGCACCATCCATGGGCACATTTAAGCTTCGCAAGCTTCCTGGTAATTCCAACGAGACGGAATTTGTTACCAGACACTTGAATGATTGTTTGGCCAAGCACGAGAAGTGCAAACTTGGACCAAGGTTCCGCGCTCGTAAATACCGACCTTCGAGGCTTATCGATGTCGGCTCAGCCGACCACTCCATCGACCCGCATGTCGAAGACGGCTCCGCTTGTAGTGGCGATTATCTTACGTTGACCTATTGCTGGGGGGATCCCGCAACGATAACGAAAAGCACTACAGAGAAC
>TARA_R110002003_G_scaffold38_2_pt1 | contig 72081 bp, 77 predicted proteins | sample TARA_R110002003 | Tara Oceans TARA_R110002003 (sample SAMEA4396441) | marine metagenome | biome: Westerlies Biome; feature: [SRF] surface water layer (ENVO:00010504); material: water (ENVO:00002006), including particulate matter (ENVO:01000060) such as... | depth 5 m | reverse complement strand
AACTTTCTGTTCTGGGTATGCAACGACTCCAGTCCATGCGCTGCTCGTTTCCGTTCCAAACCAGAGAAAGACTTGCTGCATTCGACAGGTCATCGTATAAGTTGCCTTTCTAAGGAAAAGCGTAGGCCTTCTCACGAGCCCGTCGCGGACGCCAAAATGGCATCTACCGTCAAATATCTGCTGCTTTCGATGGTAAGTCGCGCACTTCCCTAGACAGGTAATATCGTATAATGGGTGAGGTCGGAGCGATGGGAGCGAGGCGATGCTAATTTACTCGCCGTCGGTCACGCCGCCTTCCAAACCACGGTTCGCGTGAATGAGATTTTTCGCCGTCGCAACCACGTTTCTCTGCTGTGGTCGATACTTCGTAGCTTTGACTACCGTTTTGAGTATGTTCATGTTGTGAGAATCCAACAGAGTGCGATGGTGTGCCGATTCTCATAAGCCGACCATGGTGGTGTACCGCTGTTCGGTCTCGCCTCCTATTGTGGCACGTATCAGTGAGTCCATATCGCACCCGACTGCGATCGACAAGCGCAACGAGACTTGTGTTCATGATAACAGTGAACAGTTCCTTCCCATAAGCGGCCTGACATGACTGAAGATCTGTCGTTGTGGGTGGGACGGATTCGGAAATGCTTGCGGGAACGCCCGGTGCGCAAGGAATCGCAAGATTCACCACGTCAAGCGTATGCGGACCGGGCTCGAAGTCTTCCGGAACATGACTTTGTCCAGGCTTAGGGCTTGTGGCGACCTCGGAACCCTTGGCTGTGGCTAAGAGTTGTCACCTGGTTGCATCGCCACAGGTTAGGGTACCAGGAACAGCCTGGGGAACGTCAGGACTCTCTGGTCCAACCCTCGTACCTTACTCACCTCCCGCTCCTAGTACAAGATATGGCGCAATGAGTTTATTGTCTTCGTTCATTATTGATCCTGTGGTCAGGCACGCCCGCAGATTTTCTGGGGTTGCTCGGCCTGCTGAAGCAGCCAATAGCGGTGACGCAGCCACCACAATCACATGTCATTCTAGTGACCCGAACTCGACTCCATACGAAACGAAAGCGAGAGTTTCCACAACACGCGACATTGCTGCAACTCCAATTTCCGAGGATAAGGAGACCGCATCAACCCCCCGGCTTCAACGACACCCGTCTTTCGCCCACTCGGCCCAAGATGCTGTGGTGGAGGAAGATTGTAATGGTTCGTCAAGCATCGTAGCACCAATAGCTATTCCAATCGATAGCAGCATGCCCCACAACCAAGCTCACATACTCGACGATGAACTTCGTCAACTCAACTTCGACCCCTCGCTCTCGAGCGCACCCGCTGCTACCACAGTGCTGGACAGGAGACCAGCCACGATTAGCCGCAATGCTACCACCCAGTCCGAATCGCTGCCCGCCGACGATGGCATGGCGCATCTCCGGGCACGCATACATGAGATCAGGGATTTGAACATCACAGACCATGAGCGGGCGCGAATGGTTCACAGCCTTATGACGGAGCGCTACAACTACATGAGGCCAACGTCACCGAGCAGCTTCGTCTCTCAAGACCGCCCTTATACACCTAATTCCGGCCACTCGGTCTTCTCCGAGGCTCAGCCTTCGTCACCTGTATCGGCCGCGTCCGACTTCGATCCCGAGAATCCGTACAAATTGCGACCCGGCGACACCAGCCCCACCTACCGACCACACGTCCACCATAGCAGTGCAGACCATGGCGAGGATGAGGAGGAGGACTTCAGCGAAGGCGAGCTTGCGCTTGGCTGTGTGCACTACAGGCGCAACGTCAAGGTGCAATGCTTTCAATGTCAGCATTGGTACACTTGCCGGCACTGCCATGATGCCGTCGAAGACCACCATCTCAATCGGAAGCGGACGGAGAACATGCTGTGCATGGCATGCGGCACTCCTCAAAAGGCGGCTGATCGTTGCAAGAATTGCCAACTTGAATCTGCCTGCTATTACTGTGACGTCTGCAAGCTATGGGACAACAACAGCAAGAAGAAGATTTACCACTGTCCAGACTGCGGAATCTGCAGAAGAGGCGAAGGTCTGGGCAAGGACTTCTCCCATTGCAAGGTAGGAACGCCAGGACCTTTGAAAGGTACATCGCTAATTGTGCCTAGAAATGCAATGTTTGCATTACCATCTCGCGCGCCACTACGCACAAATGCCATCCAGGCGCCATGGAGAACGACTGCCCTATTTGTAGCGACTACCTCTTCACCTCCTCTACCGCTGTTGTCTCCATGCCCTGTGGACACTACCTTCATAAAGACTGTTACAACCTATACATGGAGACTGCATACAAATGTCCCATATGCAAGAAGAGCGCGGTCAGCATGGAGTTGCAATGGCGCAAGTTGACGCACGCGATCGAGAGTCAACCCATGCCAGAGCAATTCTCAAACACGCGCGCGATCATCCAATGCAACGACTGCTCAGCCAAGTCTGCGGTCAAGTACCACTGGTTGGGCAATCAATGCGGTACGTGTGAGTCTTACAACACCAACGAGCTGCGCATCCTAAACGGACCGGAAAGCGAGGAAACCGCAAATGCCATACTGGACGCTGATGAGATCGCGGGGTCAAGATCACCTGTCAGCGTGAGCTCTCCAACTTCTATCCCCCTCCGATCACCTAGATACTACTTCCAGCCGGACGAGCCGGAACAGACCTGGCTACCAGCTCAGCTACCTGCGTTTCCCTTTCAGATGCCTCAGTTCCCTGGCAGACCACGAATGCCTCAGATGCCACAAATGCCGCAAATGCCACAATTTCCTTCATTACCGCAGTTTCCCGGTATGCCACAGTTTCCCCAGATGCCTCAGTTCCCTCAGATACCACAATTCCCACAGATGCCTCAAATGCCAGAAGCTGCGCAGGAGTTGCTAGAGCGGGTGCGCAAGTCAATGGACGCTTACCTGAACCCGACTGGAGACATCCGAACCGAAGACGTCCCCTTCATTGACTTGACTCACGAGGAGCGCCACGAGCGCAGAGCCACCGACGGTACGACAGTCAAGGAGCCGTCACTTCCCCAGTACGTCGTTGAGCGCTTCACGCAATCACTTGCGCGCTTCAGGGATGACCTCAATCCTGGTATGGAGGAGATTCCAGACTTGGATCTCGCTGAGGATCACGAGCCGGAGGACTCGCGATGGCCTGCAGGCGGGGGGAAGACTCAATACTTGAATCCTCACGAAGATGAGGAGGAGGACGATGATGACAGTAGCAGTGATGAGAGCGAACACGACGAAGAGGATGAAGATGATGACGACGAAGGAGACACGCATGGAAAAGGCACGGAGTTTGATTTACCTGGGCATCGATAGGATGGGTAAAAGGCGTTTGGTAATAGTCAAAAGCATGGATTGGAGTAAAGGCTCGGGCGTTAAATGGCTGCATCAGAATTCCTCATACATGAACGACTTCAACAGCAATCCTAGAGAAGAAATGATACCCTACTGGCTCCATTTCCAACGCTACCTAAGCAGTATGTTCTATAATCCGAATAACAGTATGGCCTAACACTCTTCACGAGGTAGAGTTATGAGTTTGTGCTTGCCTCTTCTAAATCTTACCTACGCCGCGTACCGGCCGACTTTCGGACTGCGTTGCAGCATGGTCACGTGGTCTCTGTTCGCTTGTGCTGGCGCTTGTGCACGGACTACAACACACTATTTTCGCGTTTGCCGATGCGAACTTCCAACTCAAGCCGCACCTCGAACTTCATCGCCGACTAACCAACAGCGACGAACTCAGTCAGTACGTACAATTGCGCTCTTTTGCTGTCGCCGTCCCATTACGCATAATGCGACAGGCACATGTTCACATTTCCGGTCGCGACAGCTGCCGCTCATCGAGTACCAGCTAACATCTTCACCACAGACAATGGCTCCCTCCGCAAAGACCAAGAAGCCTGCCGGCAAGACCCAGCGCAGCGCCATCGCTGACGTCGTCGCCCGCGAATACACGATCCACCTACACAAGCGAGTATGTTGATTCAGTTTGGTGAAGTCCAATGATGGCTTGCACAGTCGGAGACGAGGCACTCGAGCAGATCGATCACGCTGGCAGCAATGCCCTGCGGATTGTCTTCGCAGGCTCGAGTGCTCTCGTCTCAGACTCCCTGCGGGTATCGGGCGGAAGACTGAAGAAGAACATAAGGCTAATACATCGGGGTATAGGTCCACGGTGTCAGCTTCAAGAAGAGGGCTCCCAGGGCGATCAAGGAGATCCGCGGCTTCGCTGAGAAGGCTATGGTACGTAAACATTGAATCGGCTATGGCATGCACGAAATGTCCATTCGCTGGATGCTGTTACACGCTGTCGAACTGGACGCTAACAAGTCTTAGGGCACCAAGGATGTCCGCCTAGACCCCCAGCTCAACAAGAAGGTCTGGGAGGCTGGCATCAAGGGCGTTCCCTTCCGTCTCCGTGTCCGCATCAGCCGTAAGCGTAACGACGAGGAGGGCGCCAAGGAGAAGCTGTACTCGTACGTCCAGGCTGTCAACGTCAAGGACCCCAAGGGTCTGCACACTCAGGTCGTCGAGGACGCGTAGAGGATTGGTTCGAGATGAGTGGGAGGCTTGGGATGCATATCAAAAGCATGGCGTTCCGGCGGGTTGCTGAGTAGCTACGACTTTATCTAGAGCGAAAGGCTTGTGAAATGATATCGAATGACACTTCATGCCCGCTACCTGAGATGATTCCAAGTAAGCACATGTGACTATCCTGCTTCGTGAAGTTTGCACATGAGTCCATTTCACTATCAAATACCTACACACGGGCCAGGTTCATTGTACGTAACGCACGGGTTCATCGATGTCACGCCTTCCACTCACGCTGCACACCGACACTGACCATCCTAAATACTATCAACCATGGTTGCTACGTGGTCGACACGCGTTTCCTCATTGCTAGTCCAGCCACAGTCCCAAAGGAAGAATTTTCGAACCATCCCCACCTGCTACAAGCGGCAAGTTCAGCGCGAGGTGTCCATTGCAGTGCCGAATACCTGCGTGGCCGAAGAGACGGGCCATGTACATAGGGCATTAGTTGGAGTTGAAGACGCCACGGAAGGTGGGTCTAGAATGGAGTGTCCATTGCAGTATGATTACAGCAGATGAGTGCGACGGCGAAGCATCCCACTACCCTAGTCGTTAGGCGCTCACATCCTCGGTCAATTGATATACTTTGGGCGTTACTGAATCGATGCACACTCGGGTACTTTCAGCTTGCACATTGCGGCTGGGGGACGTGAATGTTGTTGTTGTCGTTGTCCGAAGGGACCACGACTCAGTGTCTTGCTTGCCTCTGCGTACTGTGGTGAATATATTATTATTTCTTCTTCCCGGGTTGTTCCCATCTAAGCCTCTTCCCTCCTCTTCCGTACGAAACCTGGCCTATAAAGCAATCTGCGATCGTTGCCTCCCTTAATCTCGGCAAAGTGCATGCGAATCTTCGGGCTCAGCTTGACACTATGTTTGGCCTCGTCTTCCGGACCCGAGTCTTTGGCCTCGCTTTCTGGACTGGCCTCATCGCCGTCCTTGCGATCAAGACCGGATGTCAGCTTCTGCTTCCGTATTCGTAGGTACTTGAACGTGCTATCATTAGGCCCATTCTCGAGTTCTTTGCGAATGTTATCATAGTTGGTATAGAAGGTCGGAGTGTCGTCTTGCTCACTGGAAGAGGGTTGAGATGGTTTATGCTCTTCCGCTTCCAGCTGTTCGATTTCGCGGTCCAGTTCTGCGATCTCCGCTTGGATCCTTCTCTTCCTCTGCGACGGAGTCTCCGTCACACCGTTCGCGTCGACTATATCCGTGTTTTGTCCACTCAGAAAGCGATTGACGCGCTCCTGCTCCTCCCTATGCATTCTCTTGAAGGCACTCCAATCAGCTTCAAATTCTTCATCTTCCCAGAAAGGCTTTCTTTTCGCCTTCGTCTTACTGTGAGGTAAGCTCATAGTCTGGGGTTGCAAGCATCCGACGGAGCGTAACTCGCGGTAGAAATCACCAACGAGGTACAAACTGCCGGTCAGCACAATTGGTTGGCCTCTTGCTAAGTACTTTGCTGCACACAACGCCCGAATAACTCCACGATTTGGCATAATTAGGGTGCTAATGCCCGATACCGAACGCTCTGCTTCCCTAGCAAGGTCTTCAGGGTCCATTGGCTTGACCCATGGCATTCCGTCTACCGGCCCAAAAGAAGTTGTGATGACATTGTCACCGGGTCGTAGCAGCGTTGAGAGATATTTTCCTGCGTCTTTGCCCTCGGTCATTGCGAGTACCCATGTTACGGGCAACCCCTTCTTGGGCGGTGAGTCTGAAGTCCTCGGTGCCGTCCTTTGATTATTGTCAACGTATTCGGCAAGCGCAATTGCAGCGTCTGGGTTGTGCGCCCCGTCTACAAATATATTCTTGCCAGAGTATTTGTTGTCGCCGAATACAGGCTCGACTTTAACGTATTGGAGTCGTCCGAGATTCTTGCTACTCCTCGCTTTGAGCAACTCGTCCAAGATTGTGTCTGGTTTGATGTCTTTCTTTAAGTCTTTCGCCACTTGCTTGACAGCCACAATGGCCAAGACAGCATTGTCTCGCTGGAAAGGCCGTATTGGCTCAGCAAACTTGCGCCAGTCGCCACGAGAGTAGATAGTCTGCCTCAATTCATTAGTGTCTCCGTGCAGACGTGGTCCAGCCCCGATCTCTTTGGCATACGTGTCGATGACATCGTGAACATGCCATTCGTTCATGGGATTTACGATGTATGGCACATTTGGGCGAAGGATGCCGGCTTTGTGCTTGGCTATCTCCTCGAGCGTGTTTCCGAGGAATCCTTCGTGGTCTCGCGCAATCTTGGAGATGACGGAAATGGCTTGATTGTTGAGTATGTTGGTGGCATCGAGCTTCCCACCCATCCCAACTTCAATAACGCCTACGTCGACCTTAGCCTCGTTAAAAAGGGTAAAGGCAGTGGCGGTCAGGATCTCGAACGGAGAAGCGTTGATGTTTTCCGCTTTGCTGGTCTGCACATAGCGGTCCTCTACTTTTCTGAAGATCTTCTCGTTGACCACCTTGTTGTCAATGGAGATGCAGTCCCATCTGAAGTCGTGAGCAAAATCTTTGATTCCCACGTGACTGAGGATAGTTACCTGTCGATCAGATGTGGCGACGTGAACTTGCCCACGCGAACTTTCCTGCGGGCGAGCAAGGTGGCCGCATGATGGCAGATGGAGCCTTTGCCATTGGTGCCTGCGACGTGAATCGCTTTCCACGGAAACTGGACATTCTTCAGCAATAGGCCTATGCGCTCCAAGCCGGGCTGGATCATATCCGTCAATCACGGCGAAGGTAGCACAGGCAACGGAGGGTCCAGGCAGATATGCATCGACGTTCTGAAACTCGTTCCTGCATGTGTTAGTGAGTCAAAACGCGCACTGGATGGGAAGGCGCGAGCGCGGTCGCCCTTGCCGGAAGTGGCAAGTACGCTAGTCGCGCCTGCCGACGCTGCTCGATGTTTGTCGAAGTGCACGTCGAGACGAGACAAGAGCGAATGATGAGAGACTGCAAGTTTGTACTTCGTTACGCCTCCTCAACAGTGACTCCTACATCGAAGTATTCGGGCATTCATTGGCAGCTGCGACTGCTATCGCAAGTTTGCTCGCAAGGCTTCAGCCTCATCTTTCTTTGCAGCTAGCGCCGTTGCCTCAATTCCGGGGGCTTAGTTCGTCTCCTCCGAACACCTCGTCAGGGCGCGTACTCATCAGCACCACAATCCCACTCCATCGCCTCGACTATCTCCTCATTCACTACTTGGTCGCGATGGGCATCCCGATCGGCTGGAACATCAAAAGAGAGGATGCGAAGGAGAAGGACGTGCTGCGCGCCGACGTGACCGGACAGCGCTCGCCTATTCGGCGGCGCACCAGACCCACGAGATCACCGCGATCGCAAAGTGCCTCTGACACGGACTTTCTGGTCTTCACGTCACGCTTCGCGCCGCACCATGAACCCGCTGCTCGTTCTTCGAACAGCCGCACGCGACTGCCCCCGCCTCCTGTTCCCGAATGGGGGTCGGCTTACCGCAGCAACGACGTCTCGAGAGATCCACCCACCCTTCAACGCGAAGACGCCAGTTTCCGTCGGTCGCGCTCTCGCGTCGATGGATACATGCGCGCATATGCGACGCGCGCCACGCTGGACAACGAGCGCCCCACTCCAGCCTTGACGCCGGGCTTTGCGCCAGCGGCAGCATCACGCACTGCTGAGCTGGAGGCTATGCGCGGTGAAACGACGCGCATCGTAGAACCGACACAATACACCCGCAGATCGGATTCGGCAAGGCCGCGGTCGCGCAGTCCAACCGCACGGCAGCCTTCGCTTAGGGGAGGCGACCGCGCGGAAGCCGTCGAAGACGGCCACGAGGGCAGCGACAACAATGCTGTTAGCTTCCCGCCACTGCGCAGAATGGGTCGCCGCAACATCGCCGATGGTCCGCTGCCCGCCAGCTCCTTGCGCGAGTCGTGGAGCCCCGCGTCGACAATGGACGGCTTGGGCGATCGCGACCGCAGCCTGAGCCCGTTCGACGAGAACCTGCAATGGGACAACTTTCTCAGCACCGTCGTTCCTGACCCGGTCGCTCCCACTGCTGAATCGTCCTTTGCGTCTGCGGCCGCTTCAGCCTCGTTCTCGAACTCGCACCCAAGCTCGCGAGCTGGTAGTTCCAACACGTCTGCATCGTCCTCGCGAACGCATCTTACAGTGCCGTCGCGACGACACTCTCCTGGCGCGCATGACCAGTTTATGCGTGCTTGTGATACTTCGGAAGACGACACCGCATCCGATACGGAGGCAGAAGAGGACGAGACGGCTCCCACTGCGGAAGCGATCCGGCACCGCTACAACCCAATCACTCTTCGCCACAGAAGCCGCCCCTCGTACTTTTCGGACGAGCCACCCCATCGCGACACCGACCGCTATTCGAGGCGGGTAATGGAGCGCTCCCGCGATGCGAGCACGTACGTCCGCAGCTTCTACAACTCCAGCTCAGCACATCCGAGGAGCCTGCGCGGAGTGATGAGCAGTCCGTATCGAGCTTCCCGGCGCGAACGCCTGATTGATGGGCCGCGGATGGAGCAGTTGGACGGGCCGGCAGACGGTCCTGGTCCTGCCAGCGATGACGAGATCCCGCCTCTGGTCTCGCTGAACTCGCCTCCGCTCGATCAGGAGCTACGCGAGGCACGTTCGCTGCTCGAGCGCCTCTCCCGCCGAGAAGACGTGAGCGACGATTTTTGGGCCTCTGTTGGCTTGACGCGATCGTTTGCTGATCGTGTTGAGAGCTTCAACGAGCGCCAGCCTTGATTTCTTTCTTGATGCTTGTCCACGACCAGCCGGCTGGTTCTGCGCTATGGCGTTGGGGTTTTGGATTTCTTGGGCGCTGTGGGTTTGTCACCTGGGCATTATGATTTACACTGGGTCGTTCTGAGGTCAGCAGGCATGCTGGGGCTAATACTTGGGCCACGAAAAGTCATGTTGGCTATCAGCTATCTTGTTATAAGAAGGAGCTATGAGGGATGATTGGGACGATGAATCTCTGATGCTTGGGAGGTGCTCTGTATTTCTATCCAGCTACAGTCTACGCGATGACGTGGGAATGGAAAAGCTTTTGCATGTCATTGAGATGCTGTTTTCTTGAAGATATACAAGATCATGCTTGTGTTGCTAATCGTGTTGCCGTTCTCCGCGAAGTTTGATTTTGATGTTCTTGAAGCAAGAACATCAACTGCCCCCAACCTGCACTATCCTTCAAACAGTACACTCAAATGGCATCAAGAAGAGCAAAATAAGTTATGCGTCTTGCGTGTTTCGAAATATGAGGTCACGTTCGTATTGCTGGTGTCGTTATTATACTGAAGCTTGATTTCCAAGTTCTCCGCGCGACAATCCACATCACCCAACCAGCATCTATCTCCCCATCAACAACAAGATACTCAATGCATACAGAACAGCAAAAAGAATGCAGGCAGCTTCGCCTGGTTGTCGTTGTGTTGTTGCACTGCAAGTGTGTCTTGGTGGGGAGCTTAGTTTGGTGTTGGTTGAATCCATTCCAGCCACCACCACCCTCCACACCAACAACCAAACACCCAACAACTTCAAAATAGCAAAAAGAACCCATGCATCTCAGGCGGGGCTCGAACCCGCAGCCTTTGGATGACCGACAGCAAGCATTTTACTGGTTGGTAGAAGTCCAACGCGCTACCATTGCGCCACTGAGACCAGTCGATGGAAATATGAGACTTCTGAGCGTTTTTTAAAACTGTTATTTATATATAGTAGCTACTAGACGTCCGAGAATAAACCTCCTGGCTCAGAGCGGTTTGTTGCGCAAACGACAAAGGTTTGACAAAGGAGTGATGACTGGATCAGAAGTGCGACACGTCATTGGCGCAAGTGGGGGTGGAGGCATGTAAAAAGTTTTCCGGGTCCGCATCTGACCGGTGGGACATGGCGGTATTCGTACCGCGAAAACATGACACGCTTCTTGGTATAGTACTACACGTACACGGCTAATTACTTCGCAGCTGCCTCGAATTCCTTCAGTCCTTAACATCCCACAGCGTTTTAGCATTCCCAGTGAAAACTGCCTCCGTCAACCCCTCTGCATCAGTCCACTGCAAGCATTTTTCAACAAAAGGCCTCACGTCGAGCCCGTCAAACCGCGTATGCGGCCAATCCGACGCAAAGACGATCCTGTCCCCAGCGACCTTCAACAACTCCTGCGCCACAGCCTCGATGCCTCGCATGTCCGGATCATGGTCGAAGCGATACGCCGCCGAGAATTTAACCCACGTGTTTCCGTCTCGCAGCAAATTGACAAGAGACTGGAGACCTATCAAGCTGTAGGGGTCGACGGGATATTTCCTCTTCTCTACGGCAGGTAGTTTTGGCGCACCGAAATGTGCAATGCATAGTCGGACCCCTAAGTTGCTAACAATGCGTTCAAGCAGCGGGATGTCCTCCATGCCAATGAAGAGCTCTAGCACCCAGTCGAGGGGCTTGATGGCAGCTGCGTAGTGCCTCAAGGTGTCCTGAAGTGATTGCTCCGTGAATCGAGTGTTGTTGGATTTCAAGTTCAGCCGAACACCGCGGACACCGAGTGCATGCCACTCTTGAAGTGTTGCGAGTTCTATCGTATCAGGATCGATGCTGACGACACCTCGGCCGTGGCGAGGCCCAACGGCTTTGAGGGCGTCGAGTAGACATGTATTGTCGTTGCCGTAGATAGATGGCTGTACCAAGACAATGTTTGGAACACCGACGCTCGATTCAAACTTCATCGCATGCTGTAAGCTGTGAAGCGATGGCGTATATGCAGCGTCCGCGGCGAGAGGGTAGTCAGGTGATGTTACGTGCATATGGCAGTCCCATGCCTGTGCTGGCATGCGCTGGGAGATGCTGAGGGGCTTGGAGGAGATGGCCCGCTGTTGTGGTGCGGGACCATGGTTTGTAGCTGTTCGTCGGAAAGGTTGTAGGTAGGTTTGAGCATGCCTTAGGAGTGGGATAAGTATTTGATGTATCAAGTTCTTCAGGATGAGGGGGCATGTGATCGTACGAGGAGACATCTTTTGGCAAACAATAACGAGAGAAGAGGAGTCATTACCCGTAGGGTTGGCGAGGAGGCAAGTAGATATACCGGATGCTCCTATGAGGTACGCGACGCAATGTTGTAGCCATCAGTGGCAGTTCAATCTGCCCGGGGACGGCCCACAGACAGTGGATAATTTGAGAGCTTCCGCGAGGGCCACGGCAACGCTTTGTCTATCGTGTTATCCAAAACTGAGCTTTTCAAAGGAGATGACTGAGAGCAAAGCATGGCTTGTTCTTGATATCATGGTTGTCTCGGTCAACTTCCGAAATTGTGGAGACGCGGAAGTTGGCCGAAAGAGCGCTAGACCCTCAATCGTCTCCATCGCACCCACCAACTCCACAGACCATCTCCATACCCCGGATATTATCTTCCCATGTTCAAGTTGGTGCATGGGTACTGTATAAATTATGGCACCTCGCTCACCTTTGGTCTGTATCTGCCTTATTGAAATCCAGAATCTCGCAGCCACATCGACCTCCAAGCGACGAACATGGGCTTGATAGTGTCACCAATCTATGTGCTTGCAGTCATTGTGCTGGCATTTGGCGGCATTCCAAAGGGTATTACACCTATCCGAAAAATACATATCAACACTTTGCTGACCATATATACTAGGTTACGAGGGTGGATTCATTCTGTCTTCGTCTATGCGATTGGCTGGTCTGTAGGACTGTGCACTATACCATACATCTACGGCGCCGAGATCTTTCCAACCAAGAACCGTAGCTTCGCATATGCGACTACAATGTCTCTCCATTGGTTCTGCCAGTTCGCGGTGGTATTACGAGTGACTCCGGTCATGTTAGCTGCGCTGAACAAATGGGGTGCATACTTGTTCTGGGCGATCATCTGCGCGGTTGGGATCGTTGTGCTTGGATTGTGGGCACCCGAGACTAAAGGCGTGCCTCTTGAGTGCATGTCACAGCTCTTTGAACCACCTTGGTGCAAGTGCTGGAGGTCCAAGCTCAATGCATCAGATGTATACCAGAGGGACTCTGAGGGGAACGGATTTGAGAAAGGCTCGATTGAGCGAAAAGAAGAAGTTTGGCGCTCGTGAGACCATGTGCAAGTGTGCGCGCAATTTAAACATATGGCAGTAATGCAACTTCTGATCTTTCGTGAAGAGTGGCAAATTTTGCTTGCTACAAGTTTTGCCCTTTCTGGTATGGATATACGCGTGAAATGGCAAGAATGAAGGTGTAATGCAAGCGGTGGCTAAAAGGCCATCCGCGCTTCATTATGTTATTCGAGGTTCATGTCATCCCGCAGCAGTCGCGTTCCGATCTAGGCGTTACCTTAGAGTTGTGGAGACGTCCACTGATGCGTTCATGTATGGTTTTGAAGTCACATATCAACAGGCCAGTGGCTTTCTTCGACGTCTTCCGAGAATGCACAAGTGTTCTCAATTCAATACATGTTGATTCCAGGATCCATGATGACGCTGATCGGTTCAATGTGCGAGAACGTTTCGAACATTTCGAAAGGCATGTCTAGCAAGTTGTAGTGCATGGACGTCCCAGCCTCTTTGTCCAAGTGCAATTGGTCTAGTAATACCGTGTCCTCGTAAGCGACTGATGGATCCGATAATGGATGGTCAGGAACGGGCGGGGCAGAATGATAGTCCATGGAAAATGGCTGTAGCGATCGTGTCGCAAGTTGCTGATTCCTCAAGCCCGTCGATGCGGGTAAGACTGACTCTGCAGCTGTATACCAAGCACGTCAAGCTCTCTCGAGATCAACTGACAGGCCGTGCTCAAAACTGTAGCTTTTGGTCAGAGACGCTATCAGGAAGGCGAAGAAGGCTTGCCTGGACTTGTTTCCTGAAGTCTCTGAAGAGCATCCACGCACAGCGCGAGTCTTTCGAGTGTACTTGGCGCAGCATGCCCGAGTGCCTGGACCTCGAGCAAGAAGATTGACGCAGCTGTATATACGCTGTAGGCTAACGCTAGGACCACATGACCCTCTCCGAACGCATGGCGGTACAAGTCGAACAGAGCGACGATTGAGGTTGCTGACGATAGGCACTGTATTAGGGGATTGTGCTCCGCGATTGCGGCTGCCAAGTCTGGCTCGCGGCTGAGTTTTAACTGGGCACGGTTAAGCAGAATGTTAATGGTATGATAGAGACAACTGCAGATTGATGTGAGTAGATACCTTGGGATAGCTCGGATTGTTCTTACTTGAGTGTTACAATGTGGCTCGGTGGGCAATCCAAGGCCACCGCAGTCAGATTGATTTTGAGGTGCGCTGGAAGGTCGCGCCACCAGTCACGCAACTTCGAACCTGCCGCCAGGGCATACTTATAGGCCCGAGACGGGGCTAGATTCTGCGAGGGACTGTAGAGGTATACGAGGATCTGATTAAGAACTTCAGCAAGCTCGCACACCTGTATAAAACAGGATATAGAGTGAGCCTGTTTTGGCGGGTAGTGCGAAGACAAGAGCCCGTGAGGCGTCCAGACATCGAGTTCAGCTGTGTCGTCCACTATCGCCTTTAGATTCCATTGAACACAAACAAGATCGTACCTACTCAGCACTTTCGGTGGACTGATCTCCGAGTTCTGGATCACAGGCGATCGTCCAAAATACAGCGAGATGATCTTATCCCAAAGATAGCAACTCCAGAACAAACGATTCCGTATTTCAATTTCCTCGGCTGAGAGTTGGCCAGGCTTTGTGAACTTCTGGTCGTCGACACAAATGCCCATGTCATCGATCAGTCGAAAGGCCATCCCGCTATACAACCAGGCTTGTGTTCTATTTCCACGGCCGCATTCCTGGGCGCTCAACAGAAGAAGCGCTTGGACCGTGGGAACTTTGTTATGACCATGCTGAATATCCTCAGATAGATATCGCACCGCATCTTTCGAGAAGGACCGTCCATCGTCGAACGGGGCGAGCAAGTAATCCATGCCTGGCTCACCTCGACACCATCGGACGGAATGTGACAAGATCGTGTTCAGCAGTGCTCGTGAGAAGTATGGTCCGCCTGTCTTCATGTCTCGAGTAAAGGCCGGCCTATAGACGAAATTAAAAATAGGCTGGATCCAGCAGAAATGAGAATCAAGAAGAGATCGAAAAGGTTCGGGCGTGTCAGTGAGCCTCTCGAAGGCTCGTTCTCGCCAGGCGGTGCTGGTCAAGGCTCCCCTTCTGGCTTCCAGCTCTTCATCTGTCTGGTTTACAGTTATGGCCCGTACTGGCACGCTTCCAGGGAGCTGAAACAGACTGATTGATTCATTCAGCGGTGCCCTATCAATTGTACTGCCTCTCGAACCTTCCATGGTCCTCGATGTAAACCGACCCTGCTGTCCATCTAAGGCTGGAGGATGGTCTCCGAAATTGATGTTTCCACTGCCATTACTTTGGAACCTTCTCGCCTCTGCAAGCGCGGCTTCGAGCTGTTCGACCCTCTGTTCAAGTCGCTGTGTATACGATAAGGTTGGAGACAACTTATAGACACACTCGTCCCCACGAATTCTGCATCGATCGCAGATTGGATGAATAGCATCGCACTTCACCTTACGTTTCCGGCATGGCTCACACGAAAACGCGCTTTTCTGCGGACGGCGCTTCGACCCAGCTGAGGTGGACATGTATCTTGCGTGCAATGGGTCGCTGGGAACTCAGAGATAGGGCATCGAACAGGGAAATTGCGGCCACATTATGAGTATACTGGAGTACTCAGGTAAATGCAGGGTGTGTCTTCGTCAGATCCTTAAATGCTCCGAGGTTGGCATGAACGCTAATTTAACTAGCGTGTCACGTGGAAAGTGGAATGTTTACGCGACATTCAACCTGCTGCCTTTTCACCCTCAGCCTTCGCCCTTACATTTTTATTCTTCCATGTCACTGATCTCGTCAATTACCTTCGAAATTTTCTCTACTTTTTTTACGCCAAGGATGTATTAAAGACGTGTTTTCGAATCGAACTGGTCAATGGTCATGGACAGGATGCATCACAGTCAATCTCGTGCTGAACTCGCTTCGAGAGCTAACCTCCAATTTCAAAAGCAAAGGCTTGGTTATCGCACTGATTCCAGGCGCCGGTGACTGCCTCAATGGCACCACGTACTGTCACAGCCAAGGCATTGCAAGCTCTTCTCACACGCATTGGCTCGGCATCATCTGGGACCAAAGAAGTGCTCCAAGCTCGCTTCAAACGAGATGTAGCGGAGCAACACCTCTTTGGTCAGCGTACTGGCAAGGGGCAACGCAAAAGCCATCCTGAAAAACTTAGGATCATTAGCATTGATATGGGCATTAAGAATCTAGCCTTCTGCGACGTCGAAGTAGATTATGTGCAAGGCAACTCGATGAAGCCAACATTGGACATCATCAGGTGGGATAAGCTGAATCTTGTGGACGCGACACATGACTCTCTCCAACACCAACCCGAAACACCCGATACTCAAAATGTTAAGGAAGGCACAAAACATGCACAAGAAGAGCTAGATCCGTATTCTCTGTCTATTCTGTCTCGAACTGCATACACATTCCTTCGGAAGTCGATATTGGAAGTCTCGCCCGACATCATTCTTATTGAGCGACAGAGATGGCGCTCAGCTAGCAGTGCTGCAATCCAACAATGGACCGTTCGTGTCAATACTCTAGAAGCCATGCTATGGGCCATTCTGAGCGCCCTGAAACTCGAACAGTCAGCTACTGCTCGGGAAGCAAAAGGTGCAATTGCAAACAGACAATACGATGTCTATGGGGTAGACCCAAAGCGCGTAGGTCAATTCTGGCTGGGGCAAAGTGCGAGAGCGTTAGCAGAGAAACAAGACGAGGCAATTGCTTCAGAAGGTATCGACTTGCTTGGAGGGACAGTGGACCAAACGACCAAGAAGAAGGAACCCCGAAGCAAGGCTGAGAAGAAAGCTAAGATTGCCATTATACGCTCGTGGTTCGCCAACGAGCCCGCATCTACCGCACCCTCAACGCCAGCTTCAGCTCCCATCATCTCCTTCACAGTCGGCCCGCGGGCGACCACAGCACTCAAGGCTCTCTCCCTGCCAGCACCAAAGACACCACGGAAAAAGAAAGCAAAGGCCGGCGACGACAACATTATACAACTACTACCTTTAGTGGAAGAAAAAGATATGAAGAAACTTGATGACATCACCGACAGTTGCTTGCAAGTCGCGGCATGGGTGGCGTGGGAGTCCAACAGACGACAGCTTTACGACATATGGGCACGGAAGAGAGGCAGAAATGGAAAGATGCCGGAGCTTGATGACGAGGTGTTGAAAGAGATGATCAGTGTGGTCGGGGAATGACGATAGTCCAGCAGGTAGTACACATGACTCACAGCGGCAGCGACAACTCGGCGTGACCGCGCCGAAATCCAGTCCAACTTATGTCAATGCAGCGATCCCCAACGTCATTGTTTCTCTGCGAAAAGTTAATTGATTCCTGCATCAGTAATGTGAGCACTATCACAGCATGACATTCAGGAGGTAAAGAGGATATGTTCAATTGCGCAGCGCATATACTATGTGACGCAAATACATAACTGATAGGAATAAGCGTGGACTTGCAAAGTCTACAGCGGGTATCAAAGACCAAGAAAAGAAGATTGCGAAACAAGACCTAGACTTTTGGTAACCATAGCGTGACCCATATGCACAAACGCCAAACTGCAAGATATCATACAACAGCTTTGTGCGTTACTGGCTATGCCTCGAGCGCAGACGACTGCTCCGCGTTGCCAAAAGCTCGGAATTGGATGAAGATTGTCACGTCTTCGACCATGGTGCCCAGCGAGCCAATGAGCCAGGGAAGGTTGGTGAGGAGGTATTCTTTCTCTTGCGAGTGGAAGAGGATCTGCAATCATTAGCACAGGATATCCAAACAAGAATGAAGAGAACTTACTCCGGCGCCATAAGTCGCATTGCCTAGCAGACTCAACATAAAGAAAAGCAAGGACAAGCCTTCGCATGACCTCTCGCGCTGGTTCTTGATGATTTGAGGTATCCGCGCTCCGAGATAGCAGACTGCACTGGCATATCCCAATATTTGCGCGCCCATGGCCATTTCGGTACCTGTGGAGTCGTCCGTGGTGGGTTGAGGTGCCCACACGCCGGTCTTCCATGCAATTGCCCATCCTGCCGCACCCACGACGCAAACACCGACGATACTCAGCGCATTCTTCACCCACTCGCTGTCACCAGCCTCGACATCCGCAATTGTAGGCAGTGAGCTCGCGCGGCGCCGACGGCTTGCCTGTGAGTCTCGGCGATGGCTACCTGGGAGACCAATATTGCTCGAGTCGCGCCGACCGAGGAGGGGCGCTTCAACGCTATCGCTGCTGCGTGTCGAAGCCTTGCGCGAGCGGCGCGAGTTCTTGAGGTTGTAGTATACGCATTGCGAGATAAGGATCAGATCGGCGAAGCAGAAGTAGATTGCGAGTGCGATGACGGTGGGAACGAGTCCAGCCCACAGTGCGCCGGCAAGGTTGGTGATATCCCCTATAAACCAAACTGTGAGGAAGGCGAGCGAGATTCCTTCAGCGGAGCCTTGCTTATAGTTCTCAATGAGTTGGGGAACCTGGGAATGTTAGCTGAGGTCACAGCTGGTCGCGTGCTTCATTGAGAAAGCATGCTGTGATGGTGCTAGACGTGACAGCTGAACCAAGTAGCGTCGAGTCCGATTGAGCTCTAAGGAGTGTTTGCAGGGTCGGTGAAGCTATCCATGCTGTACTATCACAGCTCGAGGCCAGGGTGGACCTACCAAGAGAAAGATCCATGAAGCCAACGATATTGAGCCGAAGACACCCGATAGAGCCTCGTTGGTGGTCAACGGGATGCCATGTGCCATGATGGCGCTGGCCCACTGCATGCTGCTGGTGTTTGGTACGACGAGGGCGTAGTGAGGCTATTGGCCGTGGAATCTTCTCCTGGTCTCCTCGATGTCGACAAGGCTAGCAAAAGTTCCAAGAGGTATGACGCAGGTTCCAGTCGCGAGACGCCGAAACGGTATCCACCCAAGGGTCGCTGCCGAGTTGGCGAATGGCGCGCCGCGGATTGCAACTTCCAAATCGGGGGCCGCTGCAATTGCTTAGGGGACGCGCAGCAGTTACAAAACACTCGAGTACTGTGGTAAACTATGGGCTTGCTCGGGCTGCGGGCTTACTTTTGACGTTTGACAGCCATTGCCGACCATTCCCAGCGAGGAGACGGCCTGCTGTTGGGAGCCAGAATTTTCCTGCGATGCGTTCTGGGCGCCGGTTGACATGCAGGGCTGCCGGCTGCTGCTAGGCTCCGTGGTGCTATTTTCAGTGCAGCGTCGCAACACGAACAAATGCCACCCCAGCGCCTCCGCTCACTCATCATCTCAACCCTGTGACTTGCTGAGCACCTCACGCTACTCTCTTTCCCGTGCATTCATCTCTCCACCCTCGTTTTACCATCGAACAAACAATCGCTGTCACTTGGCCCTTCACGCAGACTCCCTTTAATACAGCCTTTAAGACACTTGACACCAATCTTCGTGAAACGCGTCACCCAAGCAGACGACTCCACACGACACTTGCACCTCTTCCGCTCTCTTCCGTTCCTACACCTTCACAAACCAAACATGCTGCGGAACTCGTGGCTATTGGCGCTCTTTGCGCTCGTTGCGCTGTCGTCGGCCTTCAACTTTGGCGACGGCCTGCACATGGACGGCATCGGAGAATACCTGCATCATGGAGAGAAGAGACAGGCCTCAGGCACAGGCAACACACCCACACCCACACCCACTCCGCCAACATCGTCCGCGGCACCGCCGTCATCACCACAAAATACACCAACGCCAGCCCCCTCTCCTACTCCCACTCCAGACCCAGAAACGTCCGATGCGCCCGCCCAGTCTACACCAGCTGCCGGCTCGAGCCGACCCGCTACCACACCTACACAGCGTAGCAGCGCGAACGGGGGATCGAGCCAAGCACCTGCCTCGTCGACCCGCACCACAGCCATCGTCAGGACCACACCACTCGTTTCGACCTCGCTCTCAGAGTTCACAACCACCTACACCAGCACTGCGAGCAACGGCGAGCAAGTCCAGGTCACATCCACGGGCACAAGCTCAGTACCCATCACAACTGGCCAGGCGACGTACACCGACCCCCCAACGTCGCAGTCGAACAGCGGAGACAACGGGGGCGGCCTGAGCGACTCCAACAAGAAGGTCATCGGCGGTGTCGTTGGCGGTGTTGGCGGTGTCCTCCTTCTCGGTGGCATCGCCCTTGTATTCTGGCGCATGAAGAAGCGTCAGAACAAGGTCACCGCCGACGATGACGACCTGAACCTCAACACGGGTGCCGCTCTCGGTGACAAGCCGCAGAGCGCCAATGGTACTACCCCCTTCCAGTCGAACCTCGAGCAGTACCATAACCCAGGCGGGCGCCCGAATGCAGCGGCCAACTTTTAAGCTGCGCACAAATGGCCCGTACATACGCGGTCTGCAAGGACCGTTCACGATACCAATGATTATCTTAGCGGTTGTTTGAGGCGTTCAGAGCCCGGACATATTCAGAGTATACTGTTCCTCATTTGAAGACCACAATATACGTTGAGGATGCACAGGCTCTCATGAGATCTACGGCATCACTGGCAAGGGTTTGCTTATCAGCGCTGCATCTCACGCTTGATATTGGACGGCGATTTTCTTCCTAGATTGGTCACGCGAGTAAAGGAGCGATGTGTTAAAGCATGTCATGAGCGTCTACACCTCGTCCATTCCTTTTATCCAGCGACATCGCCTTTGCGTCGTCGCTCATAAAAGTTGTAATCGAGCATCTCATTTCCCTTACCATGTATCGGCATAGCGTACCCACAATGATAAAGTCAATCATACCAGTCTTATCGACGTCCCTGTCATCTTTCAGTTGTCTGCTTACGTCACATGTTCATGCACCTCAATCTTGAAGTTCTTGGTTCCGCGCCTTCAGATTCCAGGGGTCAATGCTGGGTTGTCTCGCGTTTCAGCACCGTCGCAACAGCATCGCCACACTACCGAACCCGGCTACGCGCCCGCAGCCCTAAACCTCTGAGGCGTGGGAACATGCATGTAGTTTGATATGCGCGCGCAATCTGCTGGGGCTACATAGGCACGCTGAGCTGCTGGCGTGTTGGTCCCAAGTCTGCGACTTCACGAGCCCTTGACGAATAGTTGACCCAGCGCTGGACGTTGCGAACACATCCATCTACGACCCACGGCCTCGAGTATCCAACAAAACCCACCCACCATGTTCCGCCCCCTCCCCTCCACCCTCCTCGCCCTCCTCTTCGCCCTCCCCGCCCTCTCCCACGCCTCCCCGCAACCCGCGCTCGTGGGCACAGACTGGGAAATCAGCCTGATCCCGCGGCACACGCTGTTCCTGCGCCAACTGTCCGACCTGCAAACCTTCGGGCAAGCGCTGGGCGGCACGCGCGCGTCGGCCATCACCAACTCGGGCGACGCGCAGCGGCCGTTCAGCGTCGACGGCCAGACGTTTGATAGCTTCCAGTCGGCGGCGCAGAGGAGCTGCGATAACCAGTTCCAGGCGTGTCAGAATGCGGCGAATGGGAATGGGAATGGGAATAGTGCGAATGCGAATGCGAATGTGAATGGGGCGCAGAGTCAGAGTCAGAATCAGAATCAGGCGAATGGGAATAGGAATGGGGGGAGTAATAACAACAACAATAATGGCAATCAGCAAAATCGCGAGAGAAGTCGCAAGGGCAAGAGACAGGATGGTGGATCGGGGCAGGAGAAGGGGAATGAGAAGAGGCAGAGTGCGGCCGCATTCACTGTGACTCAGTGTAACCAGCAGAGAGGTACGTTACGCATTGATGGACAAGTTGATGGAGAGGGACGGCAAACAGTGCTAATTTTGGTGCGGTTAGATCAGTGCAATAGCGCACAGCAGAGTGCGCAGGTCAAGGATTTCAACACGGCGGTTGCGAGTACGAACATCGGGCCTGATCCGCAGTTTCCGGACTTTGATCTGATCTGTGAGGGGTAGGATGGGGAATGAGAACGTGGTGTGTGGGTGAATGGATAAAGCATTGGAAAAGGTTAGGAGCAGGTGTCGAGATATTGTAGCATTGCAATCTGAATGATCGATTATATCTACCATGGCCTTCGGCTTTAGGATATAACCCGGGACACTAGGCTATGGGCGCCTAAAGTAGACATGAATTGACGGTCTAAGGTCCTTCTTAGGGAAAAGGTCGACTTATTTCGCGTTCTCGTACTTTTGTGCGTGGACGCCAATGGCACTGTCATTTGTTAGCATTCAACCACTCCTCCATCAGAAGTCGTGACTTACCGTCCAGAGGGGTCCGTCTGGTTGGACCACGTCGGCGTCCAGCGCATGACGGTGCTCGCGCAGTAGCTGGGGAAGTGCTCGTCGAACATGCACCTGTACCAGTACGCCTCCTTGGAGTCCGGAATGTCGTCGCCCCACTCAGGCTTGGGGTTCTTCATCATCTCGTCGGTGACATGGAGCTCCGCGTTGTCCTTGAGCGCATCGATCCATCCGTATCCCACGCCATCCGAGAATTGCTCCTTTTGTCGCCAGAGGATGTTCTTAGGCAGGTAGGGCTGCGTGTCGGGCTCGTCGGTCGTGTCGAAGGCTTTTCGCAGAATGTACTTCTCGATTCGGTCTTTGGTGTGTAGCTTCTCCGCGGGATCGATGTTCATCGCGACGTTGAGGAACTCCTTGTCGAGGAATGGAACGCGGGCTTCGACGCCCCATGCCGACGTTGACTTGTTGGCGCGCAAGCAGTCGGAAAGATGGAGGTTCTTGACTCGGCGGATACATTCTTGGTGGAAGGCGGACTTGTCGGGGGCGTTGTGGAAGTACAAGTAGCCACCGAAGATTTCGTCACTGCCCTCGCCCGAGAGAACCATCTTGACTCCCATCGCCTTGATCTTCCGGCTGAGCAGGAACATGGGTGTGGAAGCACGGATGGTGGTCACGTCGAACGACTCGAGGTGGTAGATGACATCAGTAAGCGCGTTGAGACCGTCCTCGATGGTGAACGTGAAGGTGTGATGCTTTGTTCCAAGGAAGTCGGCAACTTCTCGCGCAGCGATTGCGTCTGGTGCGTTGGGTAGACCGATGGAAAATGAGTTGAGCTGGCCAAGGAGCAGATCTGTCTGGAGCTCGTTCTGGTCGTCAATACCAACAAGCTGGTTTTCCGAGTCATGCGCTACACCGTTAGATTCGGCTGCTCGCTTTCTTGTCGCCTCGTTCAATCGCAAAGTCTCGCGCTGCGCGATTGAAGCAACCAAACTCGAGTCGAGTCCACCAGAGAGAAGCACACCAAAAGGCACTTCCGCCATCATGCGCTTCCGCACTGATCGCTCAAACGATGTCCTCAGCTGCTTGTAGTCTACTGGTGTGGTGGGGATGTTGGACGGCTCGACAAGCCACTTAGGGTCGTAGTATCGCTTCAGCTCGTCGGTCTTCGAGTCGTAGACGTGGCCGGGAGGAAAAGAGATGATGTTGTCGCAAACCGGGTGCAGGCACTTCAGCTCTGAGGCGAAGAAAACCGCGCCCGGTGTTTTGCTCGATCGGCCCATGTAGAAGGTCGTGATGCCGATAGGGTCTCGTGCGGCGATTATGCGATCTTGTGTCTTGTCGTGGAGGACCCATGAGAACATGCCGTCCAGGTACCGGGGAGCGTCGATGTCATGCTCGAGATACTGCCATACATCAGCTCCAGTCCCCACCCGTGTGCCCTTGATTCCGTACCAGAGGAATGATGACCTCGCAGTCTGAATGTGTCTTGAAGTTGTATGGCGTCTTCAGGCCTTTGCGAAGGACTCGGTGGTTGTAGATCTCGCCATTGACGGCCAGGGAGACGGTTTGTTCATCGTTGACAAGCGGCTGCGCGCCAGAATCTGATTGCCATAAGCGCAAGTCCCAGTCAGAATTGGTGATTCGATCGCATACCGACACCGACAATGCTGAGACGCTCGTGAACCAGGACTGCCAGCTGTTAGCATCCTCCTGTGGCTGCTGAGGGCTTCTATGGACCTACTAGTGTCGTTGGCAATGTAGTTTCCACCTGAAATAGCTCAGTCAATGCATTCCTGGCGCACACAGTATTATTGTTGGCTTACTCCAATCCGGGCCCCGATGTCGGACGCTGTTCGCAGTCAGTCGAGAGCTGCAAGCAGCTTGGTCGAGGGAACACTTACGCCTTGCCCATTTTCAAGGCCGTCGGCTTGAACTTTTGCACATCAGGATGCCTTCATGTTCGTCAGTCTCTTCTCCAGACAATTGCAGAGAGCCATTGGAGGGGCAATGTAGGGTTTGGAATTGGAACCCAGTGCATACCTATAGCAGGCGAAAATGCCACACATCTTGACAGTTGTCAGGCGGGGGAAGGTAATCGGGTTGTGAAAGAGGTGAACAGAAAGAGTTGAAGTGGCTACAAGCTCATTTTAAGCTGTGTCTCGACCAATGTTCTGACTCCGAATAATTATTCTGACTCCAAGCCACCGGCCGATGTTGCCCCACTAAACCCACGTTCAGAACTCGAACTAGAGCCGCATTTGGCCGGTTGATAAAGGCCATTATCTTGCTCGCTGCAGGGATATCAAAGTATGACGCGCGAAGATCCGTGGAGGCGACCTCGGAACCCAAGCGCATGGCACGCGTCGAGAGCTGCGGCATGCATGGATCCCACATCGCAGTCTCGCTTATTGGTGGATGCTCTCGTGACCATGTGGCAATGCAAGAGACATGGCGCTCTGCGATCTAGAATCCACAATCCCATCCACAAAACCTGTCCAAAGTTGGACTTCGTGATTCAAAGACATTTTACCATACGAGTCGCGATGGAGAGTGGGGCTGAACGCTTCGGATTATAAACAATGCGACCTGTATTCGTAGGTGTTGGTACATGACACCCCCGTGCGGACTGTATGGCGCTGCGTAGTGCATAGCCCACGATCCAACCTCGATGAAGAATCTAATCGCACCCTGAAAACAAGACAGTTCCCCTCCTTTCACCCCTTGCACCTGTTCCATCCCGCCCTATGTTCTGCACGGTCTGAACCACCGCCCAATGCCCCACGTCTCCTCTGCGTCCACTCGAGACGGCGATTGGTGGTTGAAAATTACTTTTGGCTGTTGTGTACGGGGTATTGCGGGGGAGGCGCTCAGAACAGGAAATAAGCCACAAGGAAGCTCAGCAAGCAGAGAAGCGCTGTGATCTGAACAGAGACACCGCCCGCGGGGGCGGTTTGGGTGTGGGCCGCGGTCGAGAGCTGGGACTTGGAGTCACGCGTGGGCTCGCCCTTCCGTTGGCGCAGACCAGTAGCTTCTGAAGCCTGTGCTGTAAGCCTAGAGATCTCTGCCTTGGCTGCCTCGAGTTGAGTCTTCAAATCTTCCTGAGATATGGGAATGGCGTTTGACACTCGGGTGGCGGCTGCAGATACTGTGGCGGCAACACCACCCGTCGCAGGACTGAACGTCTCATTCTTGATCTCTCCTAGGTCCTTGCTATCTGCGGGTCGCTCGTCGGGGCGGGAAACTGGACCGGTGGCATCAGACACACCGCGCTGGGGGGTAAACGCCTCGGGAGAGTGGGTGGAAGGCAGAGAGCTGACGCTGCTGGCTCCGTTGGTCTTTGCGGGGGTCGTGGCGTCGTCTGCTGGTAGGAAAAGAACTCTAATCTTCTTCTCTTGGATCGATGACTTGGAAGTTTGCTCAATGTGCGCCCACTGCAGATCCATTAGCATCCTTCGCCGCATAACGCCATTTCCCACGTACCAGAGATCCAACGTTGGTGAATTCCTTATCAGCGGTGACGAGAACAGATTGGACAAGGAACTTGTCGCGGCATTTCGCATCTGGCGGGGGGTCTTCCTTCATGGCTTGGAGGAGAACTGTGCACATGTCAGATTGCTGCAGCGATCCCGCGGGGTATTGCATGAGGGTGTTGTACTCTGGACTTCGACATCCTTGCCGGGCTCAATGCGCCCACTATTCGGCCTTACACAGTATCTACGTTGTTATCGTCAGCGGGCTGCGGCGGAACCGAGGTTCAGCGTTGGGTGTCGTACTGCTTGGGAGCGGTGGTTTTGACCTAGTCTTTGTTAGCTGCATTGTCCCGCACATGGTTCCTGTGTCTATAAGTATCAGGAGAAGGCGCTTACCTTGAATGCGACAGGGTCGGAGTGGGGATTCTTGAGGTGGAGAATCTTCGACACCTCCTGCTGGAAAGGCCCTGCTGACTTCAGTCTCTGTGCAAGCCTGTATGCTCGATTCATCGCTTACGCTTGAAGCCCAGCTCCACGGGATCGAGCTCGACAGACATGGCGGGCACGCGAGTCGTAGGGGTGTCTCGTGTATGGTGTGTTGGTAATCAATGAAGATCGGCGGTTACGGATGCAGCGCGCGTGCCGAGCGTTTGGAGTATGGACAGGTACGAAGGAGTTGAGTGTGGTCTGGAAAGGTTGATTAATTAGGAGCGCAAGCAATGGGTGTCGTCGGCTGTGGGGTCGTTGTTGTGCTGAGAGTGCGGGTTTCTAGCATGTCCTAGAGATGACGTTGCTCGATCTGGGAACTAGTGACGCTCCGGAAACCAAGCTGTCTCCGGCGTGTTGGAGCCCGCACAGCGGCAGGCCGGCCCAAACGCGCCTATTCTTGGGATTGATCTGTACTTCGGTGAAAGCTGATTGCCTTCGGTACTGCATCCCATCCATTTGAGGGTCCACAGCAGCTAGAGAGGTGCCGCACGGGCGGTGATCGCATCCACGGTTCCTCCACATTCTCTCCTGTTCCTGTGTCCATATAATCCCCGCTACCGCTACTGCCTGATCGCACCATCGCCCCAAAGCTAGTCTTCCTGCCTCCTTACACTCAACTCTACCTGCAAAGAACCAACATCAAACTGACCAGGCAGCAAACCATCAGTCCCACTACTAAGCCTGCCCCACCAGAGCTCTTCCATAGCTTCACCAAGCTCCGCTTCGACCTTCCTGCACTTCACATCGCCACCACTCACCATGGCTTCAGATCTAGATCAGCTCATTGACATGGGCTTCCCTCGCGACCGCGCCGAGCTTGCCGTCAAAGCGACTGGTGGTCTTCAAGGTGCCATCGACTGGCTGGAGAAGAACCAGGATAAGTCAGTGGAGGACATCAAAGCCGAGCAAGCCGACGCCGCCGCCGAACCCCCAGCCCTCGAGCCTGGCGAAGAAGCAAAGTCTCTCGTCTGCGATGAATGCGGCAAGAAATTCCGCTCCGTCGCTCAAGCCGAATTTCACGGCTCCAAGACCGGCCACGAGAACTTCAGCGAGTCGACCGAGGAGATTGCGCCGCTCACCGAAGAAGAGAAGAAGCAGCGTCTAGAAGAGCTCAAGTCTAAGCTGGCATCCAAACGCGCGCAGCAAGCAGAGCAGGACAAGGAGGACAAGAAGCGTAATGAGCAGATCCGGCTGAAAGCCACCAAGGAGTCGCAGGACATCAAAGAGGAGCTGCAGAAGAAGGAGCGCTTAAAGGAGGCACAAGCGAAGCGCGCAGAGAAGAAGGCAGACGAGGATGCCAGGAAGCGTGTCCTGGCCAAATTGGAGGCAGACAAGCAGGAGCGCAAGCGGAAAGCCGATCTCGAGAAGGCACAGCGCGCGGGTCAAGCACCTCCTCCTCCACCGGCACAAGCACCGTTGGCAACCTCGTCAGGCCCAACGACTAGCAAGCCGGCGAGCGAGTACAAGGAGGCCAGACTGGCGCTGCAGACAGGTACTGGACGTGTGACGAAGACTTTCCCTGTCGAGACTACGCTATTCGAGGTTGCACATGCCATGGAAGAGGAAGGCCATGCGGTCAACTCGTTCACCACGACCTTTCCCAAGAAGACCTACGACAAGACTGACTTCGGCATGACGCTGAAGGAGGCTGGACTTGTTCCTAGCGCTGCGCTGATCCTCAAGTAGGCGGTGCTAAACATGATGATGGATGTTACTTCACGGCTAATGAGTATGAGACCTTGCATTGGGAGGCGTTGAGGGAGAAAATGAGATGGTCATATGCTAGACGATCTCCAAAGAAATGCCACGCCTTATGACCCTTGGCAGATTATTTTTTCTACCTGTGGACGTGGCGTTTTGATGCCTATCAAGGCTGAAGACTCAGAATGAACGCCTGGTAATGCGCCTTATATGATGCTCCTAAATCCCAAACCATCCTGCCGCTCCACTATTCACTCATACTCATCAATGTCATACCTGCCCTGCTCCCGTTGAGTGCTGCACCACTCCTCACTTGCCAATCCCTTCTCCTTCCTCCTCACCAAACCAACAGCATCCTTGCACCAATCACACGCAAAATCGCACGGCACCTCCTCTTTCTCGCCAAAGTACTTCGCAATGAGCTTGTGTCGACATTTGTCCGTGGCCTCGCAATAGTTGACCAAGGCTTGCAAACTCTTCCCCCGGTGGATCAGCTGCTCTCGTTGCGCCGCAACACTAGCGCCTTGTTTTGGCTGTCGCATTTGATCTCGCTGCATCATGTTGGCGGCGCGATCTCGGTCCTCGCGGCCATAGTAGAGGATGCATACGCTTGCTTTTCCGTCGCGACCGGCGCGTCCCGCTTCTTGGTAGAAGCCCTCAAAGGACTTGGGGATCTGCCAGTGCACTACAAAGCGTACATTTTCCTTGTCTATACCCATGCCGAACGCCGTGGTCGCTACAACAACGTCGTACCCGGCCTTGTTTGCCACCCAGCCGGCGAGCGCATCGGCGCGTTCAGTATGCGGTAGTCCAGCATGATATGGCTTTGCGCCAATGCCATCGGCGCGAAGTCGAGCGGCTAGTGATTCACAGTCCTTCCGGAAGAGAGTGTAAATGATTCCCGGGACATTATCAGACCGTTGCTTCTGCGTTGCTAGTTGTGATGCTCGCTCGGGATTGGCAGCACGTCTAGCATGTGCTGCCTTGAGCCAGTTCAGGAAGTCGGGATAGTGATCTTCGTCATCAGACTTGAATCGGACTTCGTAGTGCAAGTTAGGACGGCTGGTGGACATGCAGAACGTTTTGAGCTTGGACACATCCAGGCCGAGGGTTTTGATAATGTCATCTCGAACCCGGTCGGTGGCCGTAGCAGTAAGACAGATAATTGGCACGTCTGGAAATTCGGTTTTGAAGAATGACAGTTGTTGGAACGAAGGGCGGAAGTCATGTCCCCATTCGCTAACGCAATGGGCCTCGTCGACTGCGATGCGTGCAAGCTCCTTCTGTGAGTGGATGATTCGGAGGATGCCGCGGAAATAGTCACCTTGACAGAATTCGGGGGTGACGTAGAGCAACCTGGTTAGAGGATGACCGCATTGGAGGTCTTGGAGAATCCTGTTCCTATCTGCAGGTGGTGTGGTGCTATTGATGGTTTCAACGCGTACGTTGGCATTGCGCATTGCAGCAACTTGATTGTTCTGGTTCGGAGTTAGATAGCAACACATCAGTGATCGTAGGACAAACCATCAGAGCTAGCAGTGGAGAGATCACAATGGTCACTTTTGAGTGTCAGTGTAATGGCAGCTCTTTTGGAAGAGAACACGTACTGCCGAAGTCTACGACTGCCGGTAACTGATAGCATAAGCTCTTTCCGAATGATGTTGCGGCTTGGAGAAAGACGTCTTCGCCCTCCAGCGTGGCTGTGATGACTTCGCGTTGTAGAGGTCTGCAGTCCCGACTTAGTGCCCTGTCCACGACTTTCTGAGGGTCTGATGTACCGAAAACATGGTTTCTTAAATACCCTTCTCAAAGTGAAGTCAATATCGGAGTAAGGTCTCCTTCTTGTGCCAGGCATAATGGTGAAGTTCGATTCTGTGCCCAAAATAAAGCGGGCTCGGCGGTGTTTACCGTCGGGAAAAGGTTGGCAAAGGCGGTTTACGCGATATACAGGAGCGCATTGTGGATGTTTAAGTAAAGTCGAAAAGGACGTCAATAAGTCGAGGCGCAGTGCAAGAGCTGTTGACGCGTTGCGGGAAGTCGCGAGATTACGCGCTCACGTGCATGTTCGCGGCCAATCAGGCCTAAGATCTCAGGGTTTTCACATCCTCCACCACACAACACCCCTCGATATATTCGTCGGGAGACTGAAGCAAGACATGCCGAATCAATCACAGTCAAGATCAAAAACATCCGTATAGCACCACTAAGGCAACTCTCAAAAGTACGAGCTAGTTCTGCCTAGCACAACGTGTTCCACAAGCCACGCCCAGGAAGCATCTAGACAATGTTGGCTCCAGACGCATTAGACTCAGTGCCGCCAGGGATTGTTACCCGTGTCTTCAGTTCACTTTCACCGAACGGGCGGAGCGTCGCTGCAGACCAGATAGCCAAACTTGAGCGGAAAGTCTTCCCATCGAACGAAAGCTTCGACTATGACATTGAACTCAAGAAAAAGAATGTCGGAGTACTGCTGGCCTACAAGGAGGGTACTCAAGACAGGGTTGTGGCATATCTTGTGTACCAGCGTATGAAAAGGCTAGTTTGGCTACACAAGCTTTGTGTGATCGAACAAGAGAGACAGAAAGGCATCGGCAAATGTTTCATACATGCCCTGCAAGGACAGGTGGAAAAGAGCGGCGGCGAAAGCATTCACCTGTGGGTAGATGAACATCGCAAACCAGCCAGAAGATTGTACGATGCGTGTGGCTTCACGCAGATTGAGGTCCGTCATGACTACTATGCTCCAGGGCGGGCAGGCTTGAAAATGGAATTACGGATCGGAACGTGACAGACCAAGCAATCGGTACAGAGAGTGCAGGACCTAGAGTTGCGAGCGAAATGGCTGGCGAGTGCATCCCTTGCTCAAACAGGACCCCACACTTTGCACCTCACCACTGCCATCCATTGTCGCGGCAGGATTAAGTCGAGTATGAGTGTCAGAGATCAGCTCCTCTTCATCGACGATTTCGTTTGGCACGATAAACAGATTCTCTATGGTGGTCTATCGTCACGGTCGGTATTGTAAAAAAGTTCGTCGGCAGGTTGGGAACTGTAGGGTATCTACATTCCTCCCTCGGATTCTGGGATCAACGTAAGGTATTTCTACATTTTGACGCGACCACGCGTGTTGAGCGCGACCTTGAATTCCTTGCCCTGATGAGGTGGCTGTCACTGACAAGAAAACTTTAGCATGTTCATTGCCCTGGTCATCTTCGGATCACATATCCCACGGTGCGAAAACAGCGGCTTCAGTGTAAGGTTGGCGCTCCAAGTTGTTGTCCTAGCTAATCGTATGCAGCGCAATGGCGAGATTGCTGATAGCCATTGGCCTGTTGCCCACTTTCATCACGGCATACGTACAAGTGAACTATCCTTTGAATCAGCAGTTCCCACCAATCGCGCCTGTTGATACACGATTCTCGTTTCAATTTGCGCCTACAACCTTCCGAACCGATTCAGACAAGTTACAGTATTCTCTGGCAGGCGGCCCTTCATGGTTGTCACTGGATAGCAAGAGCCGCACGCTCTCCGGAACTCCTCATGCCAGCGATGTCGGCGAGATTTCCTTTACGATCGCAGCCTCCGGTGCGGCTGGTGCAGTGGCGAATATGGATTCGAAGCTGCTCGTAGTTCAAGACACTGGCACGACAGCGAAGGTGAACGTCACCCAAGCGTTGTCAAAAGCTGGTCAACTTTCAGGCCCACGGACTCTCAGCATCGGACCTTCGAAGCCATTCGACATTACCTTTCCTCCAGACACATTCAACGCCGCTGGAAAGTCCATAACGTTCAGTGCAATCCTGTCAGACCATACACCGCTGCCCGCGTGGATCAGTTTCGATGCTACCATGTTACACTTTGCCGGTAATACGCCACTTGCAAGCTCTACACAGTCCTACGAGATACTGCTGATAGCTTGCGACACCCCCGGCTATGCCGCCTCGTCCATATCTTTTACAATCGCTGTGAGCAGTCATCATTTGCTCTTCCAGCCATTCAGCGAGACTGTCAACGTGAGCAAAGGCGCAGACCTTCACTTGACTAACATCAAGTCCAAATTATTACTTGACGGTTCACCACCGCAGGACAAGGACATCCGAACCGCGAACGCAACAATGCCATCATGGCTAGCTTTTGACAATACGACTTTCGAAATCTCGGGTAAGGCGCCTTCTGGAATCATGTCTCAGGACATCGGCGTCTCTGTCCAAGATCAATACGGTGACGTTGCACAGTTCAGCATCCACCTTGCGATTCAGTCTGAGCTCTTCGCGCATGAACTTGGTCAGCTGAATGCAACCGTCGGGAACACCTTTGAGTATTCAATACCACGAGGAATTTTGATGAAGGACAGTGAAAAGGTCGACATGAACTTCGACACTTTGTCAAAGCATCTACATTTCGACCCAGTCTCGTTCGCGATATCTGGTTCAATACCGGCTGGCTTTCCTCCTGGATTCGTGCAGTGCTCCATGGAAGCAACATCCAGTGATGGAAGCCTCGAAGACCTGCAATATTTTCAGATTGCGGTTTCTGGACCAACAAAAGGTGGGACCGCAGGGACAGCTGCCTCTACAGGAGTATCTTCGGAGGAAAAGGCCTCCGGTAAAAGATTGGCCGGTATCATTTTAGGCTCAGTCATTGGGGCGATTGCCGGCATAGTACTGCTCGTCGCCCTTGCCCTCTGCTGGCGTCGACGGAGGCGAAACCAAAGCTACCTCAGCCCGAAACTTCCGAGAAGCCCTAGAAAGTCGGATATATCACGACCAATGTTCATCCCCTATGGCTGGCCGGATATTGACATTGATCATGACCAAGACCTGGAGAAGGGCAAAGAAAAGCATGATCCTCCAACGCCACCACCACTGAGACACACGCCTGATGTCCCTCCAAAGCTTGATGTCGACCTACCAGCTGACCATAGAGACGTGCATTCGCTCACAGATTCCATTGGCGATGCGGACACTCGGATCCTTGATACCTTTGAGGAATCTTCTTTCGGGATTCAACATGACATTGCTCCATCACAGCACCCGCCTGACTCTATGAGAATACCCACCGAGCTGGCAAAACGGGCGTCGCAGAAGTCGGATAGCTTCCGGAAACATAAGCGCAGGACAACTACTGTGTATCAAGATCAAATCCATCGCAGTTCAGGCCTACCTATCAATAGACGCATAACAGGAATGGGTCATGGCCGCCACACCTACTCGCCGTCGAGAAGCAATACCAACTTTTCGAGATCTTCTTTACGCCGGCCACTGAGTACCAGCTCGTACACAACGACGAGATGCACCAGCATGTTCTCTACCCCTCCGTCCCCATTCCCCCAGCCAACCATGGGTCGACAACGAACTGCGCATGTGACGACGCCAATAGAGGAGAGGCGCAGCATACGCGTTGTACCTGCCTCTCGACGAAGTAGTCTCATTGATCGCCGTACTTATTACGAGAAGCGAGATTCGTACATTCGGAAGCGCGCCTCTGCCCAGTCTCCCTTCTTCAGTGCCGCAGGGAGTCGCGTCTCCTCATCGACTTACAAAGCGCCGCCCGCTTTCATTCAGGATGCGCAGCCGTCACCTAGAGGCGTACTTTCCTCAAAAGACCGCAACACCATTGTCAGACCCAACGACGATGTTGTAGATGGTAGAGAGAAAGAAGTCCCATCTGATCTCAACACACGTTTTTCTTCAAACAGTCCGAGCTCGGAGAAATCAACGCGTGAATTTCTATTTCCTGGTAGCCTTCGGCAAAATCGAATCGTTCGTCCTCACACAGGCATTACGATTAGCCCCAATCGCGTTGGCAAAAGCTATGCCAGACCAAGCACATCCATTGGTCCCAGCGTACGTGGTGGAATGGGCCGTCGCGCCAGCACGCGTGATAGTCTTAGGGCGCATGACCTCAAGTCGAGGCTCAATGATCTCACGGGTAGCGAGATCTTCAAGGATGCAGAATTGAGCGACAGTGTCTACACTGATGAGGAGGAGGATATTGAGGAGGCCGAAAAGCGCACCACAATCAAGCCGAGCCAATTCACGCTGCCGCCTCTGAACATCGATACGAGGCGGAGAAGTAAGCGCAACAGTGCTGAGAAGAAGAAGAGGTCAAGCAAGCGTGACAGTCGACGGGAGCTGAAACGCACGAGCGAACGTATGTTGCACAGGCCAAAAAGCTTTACTGACAAGCCACATTTGCTGATACTTCAATCCAGGTGATCCTACACCCTATTACCATCTAGCTGCTCAGAGTGAGCACGGAGGCAAAGAGAATCAGTCCTCGACCTACACCCTGGGTACGAGATGTTCACCCGTCCGAACCGACGCAAAAGACAAGACCAAACATCTCTCCTCTCCTGAGCGTCCCAAACCATCAGCGCGCCACTCTTGCATCGCAAGCGACGCGCGTAAAACATATCAACCCACCACCACCACTAATCCACCCAAACCCGAACCCAACAAAGAGCGCCACTCCCGTAAATCCCTCCACTCACGCTCTGAATCCCGCACCTCTGGCCCCGTCAAAAAGCGCACCCACTCGCGCTCCCAATCCACGGCGTACCCCTTCTTCGACCTATCCTCGCTCGACGCCCGCCCCTCCAGCATCGGCAACGCCATCACCACCGCCGCAGACGCAGTATGCCAGCTCCCCGCATCCACCACCAAGCCCAGCATCACACGCGACCTCTCGGGCAACCTCACCTTCTACGACCTCGACGAGGAGCCCGAGATTGAGGAGCTTGGCAGCAGCAGTATCGGCTTTTGCACGGAGAACGGCCGCGTCAGCGAGACGGCGCGACGCAGCCATCTGGCTTCTTTGCACGAGTCTTCGCAGTCGCAATCGCAGTCGAAACCCCGCCTGCCGCCCAAGTCGGCGAGGAGAGAGACGGTCGTGCCGTTTCCGTCGAGTAGTCCGACGGCCGTCAGACCGGCGGGGCTGGGTTTGTTCCCCGTCGATGCGAGGGCGGAGCTGTGTGCGGGCGAGCGGGAGCGGACGCCGTTGAGTACGTTGCCGGGGGAGAATCGTGGGACGCCGGAGGGCGAGGAGGGGAGGCTGGAGGTGAGCAAGGGGAGGCAGACGTGGGGGAGTTGGAGGGGTGTTTTGGGAAGGGGAAGTCGATGGGTTAGTGGCGGGTATTGGGAGAAGCAGGGGAAGGAGGATAAGGTGTTCATTTGAGTTGGTATGGGAAATATCTAAACTGGACAGGAAATGAGGTTTCTATGTTAGTTAGATGTGTTGAGAGCATGAAATTGTGCTTTGTATGGAGTGTCTTAAATCGTTGTATTGTTTCCTCAGATATTGCGCCTGTTACCATGCCCCGTCCGGTCTATGTACCTCAGGTCATATGAGGCTCGCACCCAGCGCCGATTATGCAAGTCCCAATATACCTCTTTGCGTAATTACAACTGAATATCGTTGTTCAGCAACCGCACCTCCTCGCCCGGCTTGAACGCCGGCAGTCCAATGTACGGACACCCATCGCACCTGAATGCGTCGCCCAGTGCACAGTTACCACAACTGCCCACTTTGCCTTGCACTGTGAAGTCCACCTCGTCCAGATCGTCTTCGCCGAGTTTCAATGCGTTTAACTGTTTATCCGCGTCTGAGCGCTTCGCTGCGTCTTCGGCTTCCATTTTCTCTTTCAGACCACAAGTACAGTCCTTGCATGCGCGACGTCGCTTGCCGGCTTTGGGTCGGCACTCTGGTGCTGTGGAAGCGTTAGTAAGTGTGGTATGATGAGCACTGTGAAACGTACGTTGAATGACCGGCCGTGCCATGTCCTCCTCTGTGATCAAATCGTCTTCGTCAATCAAGTCGTCGTCCTCGCCTGTGATGATAGGGTCGTCTAAGTCATCGCTGAAGTCGACGAAGCCTACGCCTGCTGGCTTGGAAGGCTCGGGCTGGCTGCGCTTGCCATTGAGGTTGAGTGGGACCGAGCCGTCTGCGTTGACTGTGCCATTCGTGCCGTTGGTGCCGTTTGTTCCATTCACAGCATTCGTCTTCTTCTTGCCAAACTTCAGCGGTATTGAAACACTCTCTACCTGTTCTGCCTTCGCCATGCCGTGTGCTGACTCAGACAGGCCTGCCAGTATCGCCTCCGTCTTAGCTGAGCCGTCGAGAACGCCATGTTGGCCCTTGAGTATGCCTCCGACCTTCAGGGAGCTGGCGACTTTGTTTGCGACGTCTCGTGCGAACAGCTTGTGGCTTTCGCGCGTTGTGTTGTCGGCGTCGGCGAGGAGGAGAACGACGTCGTATGTGGAGGCGGGCAGGTTGACTAGGCCGGCCGCAATGCGATCCAGCATCTGCAGGTCGGCGGTTGAGCGGTCATGGATCTCGTAGATCTTGTCGAGCGCCTCTGGATGCGCCGACAGCGACGGCGGGCAGAGGAGGAGGGTGCGCGGGGCCATGGTGGGGTGATGCGCGCCGAAATTTAGGAGGGGTTGCGGTGGTGGATGTGAAGTGGTTGTCGTGTGCAGAGAATGAAGGGGGTATGTCGGCAATGTTTGTCGACTACAGCAACTCCGCTGAGAAATCAAATGTCGGTCGGATTCGCGTCGCGAACTTTTGCTCAATGGGGCGCTGCCGTGACGGCCGGCCTCGGAGAAGCGCGGGGCCTTGGCGCTGGTGGGAGACACGGAGGCTCGATTACACCAACTGGCCGTCACTGCTGCCATTGGCCAGGCCGCAGCCATCCGATCCTAAGCCTGAAGTGGGCTGGCTGTCTGCGCTAATGTAGGGGTTCGCTGAGACTCTGGGGTAGCGCCGAGGGGAACAACGACCAGACGCCGCCAACTGCCTGCAAAGTGCAGCTTCCCCCACGCGAGGTTGGTGCGCGGGACAGCTTGCCAATGCAATGGAGGGGCAACCGGCCGAAGGAATGGTTCCTGACAGCAATTCTGAACATCGTAACCGTCTGATGCCACACGCGATCGTTCCAAAGAGCTATGACGTAGATTGACCGCGTTGCTCCACTCCACTATCAACTGGTGATCTGCCCCGACAACAGCCTCAATCTTCGGCAGCCGGATCGACTGATTGCGATAGCCAGGGCCCGAGAAGAATGTTTCCAGCGACCGGTGCAGGGTCCAAGCCATTGTGTTATTAAAGCAGCCGCCCTCAACCCCGCTTCTTGAGCTCATCTCACGCAAGAGCACGCGAGCCTTTGTTACCCAACAGCTCTTCTCTCCATTCCGATCTCCTCAAACAATTGCACAATCACATTGACTATCGCAAGAAGCTGAAACAATTGATAGTGACTCAGACACGTTCCTGCAGGTACGGATCTCCACGCGTGGCGTCATGGTCACGATGCTGGTCATAGCTTGGGGTGGTCTCGTGACGGTAACTGAAGCTTCTAGCTCTCCGACTCCTCCGTGTCTGACTACTTGAGCTCGACATCTCCTGTCTCACACTCTCCAATCTCACTCCATCAACCCAATCCATCAAACACATCCAACAGTGAGTCTTTTCCATCTGCATGCTTGCTATAGCAGCCATCTTGAGCATATCGAGCACATCAAGGCATTATATGCCACGTAATCGTCTCAATGGCAATGGTAACGGCTCGTCGTTTCATACACTGACTGGTTGCAGTGACTCGCTCCCACAAGTTCACTGACCGCGACCACGCCGGCATTGCTGATGGCTCTGCCGAGCGAGAGTCGCGCCTTCCTCGTTACTTCGCCAAATCCGGCCATGCCGACGCCGATCCAACCAAGACCAAGAAGGGTGGCAGTGGAAAGGGTAACTGGTGAGTACTTATCCATTTTCCTCTTCCATCAGCAGGCGGTACACACCGCACGGCTAAGCAGAGCGATATCCTTCACCGGGACGACCCACATGGAGCACCCACTGACAGCATCGCTAGGGGTACACCAGGCGATGAAGTCGAGGATATTCGACCAAACATGAACAACGCCCGCCGTCGCAGCAACTCATCCACACACAACATGAAGGACTTCAAGACCAAGTTCGAGACCATTGAGACCGACCCCGTCTTCGAGGAAGAGATCCATGGACCTATGGGCGACGAGCTCGAGAAGCAGAGCACCACTTCGACCGACAAGAGCGTCGACGAGGAGGACCACGATAGGAAGCACTAGACCTGTCTGCCGGCCCGAAAGGGAAGCAGCGGAAGAGGGATGAAACTCTCGGAGTGCATTGTGCTGGGTATGACTGTGAGGTGACTGGGTAGTCATCTCATGGGAAGTCAATCTAGGCATCTTTTTCTTCCTAGGCAGGCTGTCAGTAGTCTCAGACAAGACGGTGACGCTGTGTACTATCTTCTCTGGGCTTCTCGTTCTACATATTCGTGACTGCTAAGGAACAGCACTCATGAACGGGATAGTTTGCAGCGCTGTCACCTCTATTAATGGGGATCTGTAACGAGTACGAGAAATGATCAAATGAAATAACATTAATCCTCCCCACTCCGCAACCAGAACCACTGTCTAACGGTTTCACTTCACAATTTAGGGAGGAGACATAGTGATGAACTGCAACAGAATCTGAGAAAATCTGTAAGCTGCTAGAATCTCTACAACTCAATCTACATGCTTGTTCGACTATTCGTTCCACCAGACGCTCCAGCAATTATACTCCTTTGTATTTCTATGCCGCTTGTCAGCGGTCGGGGTCTGCCTTGTTATCCTTCCGCTATGCGCGCTCTTACCTGTACTTTACCATCCAGTGGTTTTACTCCTTGTCTTGAAAAAATGTGATGCGATTCCCGAAAGGATCAATAACCGCCATCTCCGCAGCACCAAGCGCCGGACCTTCCTCGATGCCCGGCCTCATGTACCGATACGTCTTGGCTTGCAGCTCGCCATGATACGCTACCAGTCCCTTCATCGCCACCCGCACGTGGACGCCGGGACTACCGTCGCCGTGGTGCTCGCTCAGGTGCAGCACCAGCCCGCCCCTCGAGACCTGCCGATACAGAGGCGCGTTGTCGTCAAATCTGTGGTCCCAATCGACCTTGAAGCCAAGGTATTCGAGGTAGAACTCGTCCGCCTTGGCGATGTCAAAGATGCGGAGGATTGGGATGACGGATTGGAACTCGATGGCCATAATGCCTTTGCGTGCGTGCCGTATGGTTGACAAAGCGGGCAAAGCTTGCAGTGTCGGCACGTTTTTAGCTAAAATCTCAAGAATGCTTGTAGGACATGTGCAGGGTATGTAGGACGAAATGCCGAGCATAGATGGGAGATGAGTCTTAGATGGAGAAATGACGTCACCAGGCTGCTCTTCTTATAGAATCAGCCCTGTCTGACAGCCTAGCTACCTCTGCTCTATATCAACAGTACGTGGGGCAGTGATACATTGGGGCGCAGAGAACTTTGGGTACTTGCATTGATCATTCGCATACGACCGCTGAACACCTCGAGGGACAAGTTTGGTCGATCACCCCTTCACAAGTCATCACCGCAGTCTTCTCGGCTGGTCTCTCAGCATACCAACCACAACACCGTCGCTTCTAAGCTGTCCTTTGCTAACGAAGTATTACCGCAGCTAAGCAAGGTGCCATCCATCTCACACAGCCTAGCTCGCTCATTTCACTATGCGCATACATAATACCCGATGCAGGTCAAACAACGCCTGCTTACGGTACTCTACAACCTCCTGTCCTTCCATTTCGAGTCTTCATCAAGTATTGAAAAGGGTAAGCTAAGCTTTCTGGTACTGCTTCGGGTAGAAGGCGAATGCAGCTCTTGACGACTAGATTGCTATTGTCCGGCATGGTCATCCCTCCCACGTCGGTGAAGACTTGGAGCGTATTGAGGTAAGATGTATATTTACAGGACCTCTGGACCAATCTACTCTGCCTTGACCCTCCTGACTTCCACTGACCACATCAACCATCAATCATCACCATCCGTCCCCGTCCTTCCTCCTCCTAAACTTCCACAATGCACACCAACACCCTTCTCTCGCTTCTCGCTCTCGCCTTCACCATCCCAGTCTCCACCGCCATCGACATCCGCCTGCACGGAAACAGTAACTGCGGCGGCAACGCGCTCATCTGCAGCGCCATCAACCCAACCGTATGCTGCAGTTAGCCAGGGCTTCTGGTCCATCGGTTTCTACGGCATTCCCACTCAATGGAACATTCGAGGCTCGGTCTACATAGACTCGACCTGCGGCGACGCCTTTTTGGGCGGAAACAATAACGGGAACACATTCATGTGCTTCAATGCCCCGCAGGCGATTTACCACAGCGCCAAGTATGTGTTCAATGGGCGGAAGCGTGGAATAGTGCAGGAGGGATGTCAGACGCCGGATACGTTCTTGCTGGAGAGCGGAGTCGGGTATGATGTTAGTGCGATGGAGGAAGGTGTGTTGGCCGAATTGATTGAGACTGCGGAGACGGGTGGAGAGGGCTATTTGAGGAAGTTTGACGAGTATATGAAGAGTGGGTAGGAGATTCTATCGGTTACAGTGATGTGTGAGACAGGCAAAGAATGGGTTTCCATCAGAAAGTTATCATTGTAAAATTTCTTGCTTCAAGAGCTGCAGCACCTGCCAGCTAAACTGCCAGTGTTCTTCTTCCATGCTAGCGCGTTTCTTAGCTCTAAATAGGTAGGAGCTTGCTTTTTCCCTCCTTGCTATCTCAAGAGTATTTGAGCTAAGTGACATAAATCAACAAGCGTGTTGGCGATTATGCAGACTTGCGGCGAGGTCATGTTCCGCAGCCCGGCAACTCAGAAAACCTACGAGCTCCTTCGTAGCTTTTCCGCGTCCTATCACAGATGACTCCAACATGCACCCCTGACGCTTAAATCCGCCTTGTCCTTTACTAGCCGAAGCTCGGTAACTCCCGTACATACCTAGTGTAGTCTGCAGGTCCTCAACTCTATCGGCCCAAAAAGCATTCAGGAAATTACTGTCATGAGATACCTCTGCAATGCGATCTGTAAATCAGCCCGGAACATCAACTAGTGATTTACTGGTGGAATCTGCCTTGTCGTCTCCTTGCCCCCCTTGCAATTCTCCATTGTATGTAAAAGCCTGCTGTAGGTATGGTATAACGCAGACATCTACGACCCCATTGTTGTTAGTGCCGGCTCCTAATCTGCACGCGTACCCGTAGCCGCATACAACGGACGCGCCGAGCCGTGAGGCTCCACGTGCGCCCATCCATTGCGGCGTTTACTCCATTTGCTCATCCTCTTGGCAATCAGCGCATCTGATACTCCGGATTGCAAGACGCCTTCTCATCTACTCTGTGTTTCCAATCCAGTCTTCTACCATGATACAGATAGGCAAGGCAATTGGGTCGGCGCCGTTGAACAGAAACTCATGGCTTCCTTAGGCGCCCGACGCATTCTCGCGACAACTCTACAGGCGCTACACTCTTCCTGGCCTCATGCCATGCTTTGTACCGTGTCTTGGCATGCCTTAGTCCGGGACGCCGTATGCTCAAACGAAGCATCGGAGCGTGTTCTGCAAGAGGAAAATGGTATCAGCATTCGCAGAGTATAAAATGGTGCTGTTTTCTGGTGAAGTGATACAGCAAACAGCAACGAGATCTTCCTATCTTCGACAGCAAGTCTGTCGCTCAGAATACTGTTTAAGCAGTTACCTTCCAGAGTGAATAGTTCAACCATGCGTTACTCTACCGTCTGTTCCCTCCTTGCTCTTGCATTCTCCTCCTCCACCGCCGCCCTCGACATTAGGCTCCACGAAGACGGCGCGTGCACCAGCGGCTTCGCAGCAGTGTGCACTGGAATCAATCCCCAGGCATGCTGCTATGCCACTAACAGCTGGAACTCGGCTGGCTTCGGTACGATGCCCCCGGTACACAGTGTTTTGGGCTGTCCAAGGGAGATAAACTAAGACTCTTGAATGACGCTCTAGATCTGAGTATCTTGACCTTTACACCAAAGACACGTACCTGATCCTCTGTTGTAATCAACTGCTAATTTCACTCAGTACGTGAACTCCTACTCTTCTCCCTGCGCTATGATCAGAAAGCCCCACCAGGGGCATCTCAAGCAAGACACGCTTGGGACCCAACCTTACCTTGAGAACATACGCTAACGTCGCCCGTCTTTCCAGTACGGCATCGTCGAGTACTGGGACATCACCGTCGCAACCTTCTGGCTCCCCTCGTGCGAGAACGGGCTCAACCGGGAACGCAGCGCGCGGCGCAACTTCGTCTGCCTGCGGTCCGGGAAGTTCTTCAGCGCAAAGTACTGGTTCATGGGCGCGGACAAGAGAGGCGTCGAGGGCCCTCGGGGCGTGCAGCTGCCACGAGCCGAGCAGGAGTGCCAGCGCGCTGACACGCTGTTGCTGGGGGATGGGCTGGCTTATGATATCACTAAGATGACGGATGAGGTGCTGGACGAGTTGGTTGGGCTGGCGAAGAACGGCTCGGTTACGGCGGGGGCGCTCGAGGGGTTCAAGGAGTACCAGAAGAACGAGTAGGGTGAGGGCGGCGAAACAGGGATGTGTTGTCGTCTGGCTGCTTTGTCGGGGGATGCGCGCTAGGACTCGTGCGGTCGAGAATTTTCCTACCTAGGTGTAGCTGAGCATTCATGGACTGCCTTTGCCCGGGATCTTGTGGAGATCTCTCTTTATCGGCCCCGTGTGGGGGTTTGTCTTCCAAAGTATCCCCCATGAGTCTGTCTTTACCGAGCATCATCTGGAGACGTACATTATCGTAATCAATAATGTCTCCAACGTCCAACTATGACATCTTGCATTCCTGCCTATGCAGAGTTAGTTATCTCTAATTTTTGCACGTCTTCGTCTCTGGCCATGTAAGGAGGTGCCTTTCTCGAACAGTGGTGCCGACCATTTCGATGCGCTCATCCGAGTGCGCTTTGCATCAGGACTGGATGAGAAGCCATAGTGAGTGCATGATAGATTTGTGTTGTTGCATTTCGATGTTGAGCTCAACCGCTAATCGTGACTTCCCGTGTTGTAACGCCATATCCTACAGCCCAATGCTTTCATTTTCCCGACTCCTAACGTTTGCTACAACCGCTGCTGATACTGCACGATCTAATCGAGGTCGAGTTCCGATAGTCGTAGCTTCTAGGTAAGCTTCTGCTTGATGAAGAATGCTCGCAAGTGCGAGAGCTGCCATGCGCAAGTGACGCCGAGAACAACAAGCTGAATCAGTGTCCACCGAACGACGCGGGAATTGGTGGTCTCGGACTGGTCGCGGAACTCGGCTTCGCGCTCCTACATGCACATTAGCAATGCCCTCCAGACTCAACTTTCTGGTATGCGAATGACATACCCTCTGGAAGATTTGTTCCCTGCGAACGTCCTGCAGCCTCGAATTCAGGTCCTGAACCTTCTGCACCAGCGTCTGCACCTTGTCCTTGTCTGTGCTCTCGATCTTGCTCGTCTCGCCAATGGCCATGTCCAGCGTGAACTTTACGGTTCCGTGGACGCCTGAGCCTAGCCAGCCGCCGCCCGAGGGGACATTCTGAGGGGTAACGCAGATGCGATGTTGGCCTGAATCGGCAGCGCTGAATGTGAAGCGGCCTTGTGATGAGCCTCGCTGTGCGACGATGCGGTGGTTGTTGTCGAACGTCTCCTCAACGGTCACGAAGACGCCGACGTCCTGTTTGGTTTGGTAGGATTTGGTCTGGTCGTCCCAGGCTTCGGCGTGGTAGTGGCCTGTTGATGGTCAGACTAATAACCTCGGTGGTCTGCAAGTTACACAGTTCATGGGCTTGCAAGGTGGAGGCTAGCGTACCAACAACAAGTGTGTCCTTGGGCAATTCCTCGAAGAAGCACTTCTGGATCGCGCCGTCTATGTAGAAGTGCAGCGCTTGGGCGGGAATTGCCAGCGCTGCAGCAAGCAGTATTGAAGGCTTCCACATGCTGACGGTAAATCTCCGCCGCTGGGATTCAATGGAGCGCGGAGTGGTGAGTTTGGTGTGCTGGAGGCTTGGGATCTCGAATGTCGAACGTGTCGCTTCCCCAGAACCGCGCTAGCAGGACCCCTGCCCTTGCGTCCACCCTTCTTGCCTTCCTGTCAGCGCGTCGGCCCCAACTCACATTCACACGAATCACTCTCGGAGCAAATTTCCTGTAGTGGCGATGATTCCCGCGGCGCTGATGACAAGCTCGCCGCGTCTATCTGAAGATGGACATCCTCAAATTGAAGACGGAAGCGTACATGACAGCTCTCCCGTGCTCAACATCATGTCGCTGCTTACCAAGGATCTGGGAACGTAGACGCCAAGTTTGGGCTGGTTTGTGAGTACTCCACCATGGCATCGTCTCTCGCCGGCACGTATAGGACAGAGTCGAGTCAGCCGTGGGGCTTGTACCTTGTCCAGGGCATCCCCGGACCCCGCAGCGAGTTACCTAGGTAAAGAGTCGTCAGTCCATAAGAGCTGAGTTCGACTTCATGCAAGTATCTATCAGCCATCAAACAGCCCGCTACATCTGAAGAGTACGAGCCCAATTTTCGTCCCCGATTAAGCTACACAGCAGTCTCGCATCATGGCACTATTCACTCCCAACGCCGCCGACTTTCATGTGCTGAAGTCGACGCCCAAGACGATAGTCATTACTGGTGGCTCATCTGGCATCGGCTTAGCAACAGCGCAACTTCTGTCCTCCTTGAATCCCAAGCACAACCTGATTCTCATCGACTTGCAACGCCCTCCACCTAGCTTCAAGCACGACTCAAGTCGTTTCCTCGTGCATACTTGCAACATCACCAAGTGGGCAGATCAAAGAGCTGGTTTCGAGAAGGCGTATGTAAAGTTCGGACGCATTGATTGTGTTTTTGTGAATGCAGGAATAGCTGAGCATGGAGATCAGTTCTTTTCAGACACGCTTGACTCATCCGGAAAGCTAGCAGAGCCGGACAGGAGGGTGCTGAATATTGATATGGACGCTGCAAGCGACACAACGAAGCTGGCGATTCACTACTTGCGCAAGAATCCTGAGGGCGGCCAGATTGCAATGACAGCGAGCTTAGCTGGATACCTCGCGTCCGCAGGGGCGCCCCTATACTCTGCAGCCAAGCACGGTATGTACTGTAGCTTGCTTTATTGTCATCACTACTGATTTCGTCTCAGGAGTGGTCGGGCTCATGCGCGCTCTGAAGCAAGAGTGCGCCAAGGTCAACATTGCTATATCTGTTGTCGCACCCGCCATCACCGTGACCCCAATCCTCACCGCCAACAACCGGCGCATGGCCGCTCCCCCTGATGTCTATGCGCGAGAGATGGCCAAAGTGGGCGTGCCCATCAACAAGCCTGAATCCATTGCCTTGGCCGTATGCTGGTTATTCAATGAGGGCAAGGCCGGCAACGGAGCAGGCATTTTCGTGCAAGCAGACCGGTTCACCGACCTCGAGCGAGGACTGGCAAAGTCAAGAGAGCAGTGGATGGGCAAGGAAATGCTGGACCTGTTCAGGGGAGGTCGTGGAGCACCTCTATTTGACAGGATAGGTGGAGAGTCGAAGTCGAAGATCTGAAGAGCTGTATTGGGCACCTTAGTAGAGTCCATTAACACTACCACAATTCATAATTCCCAGACACCAAATTTGGTTTCATACGTCATGTTTGACAGGACAGTGAGTCTAAATGGTCACAGGACGTTGTGGTTGCAGTCACGCAGACTTCGGCATGGCAGTGAAGGTAAGGTCACGCACCCTTGTCTCAGGCGCTTTGTTCCTAACTCCGCAATGGCTTGGCAGTGATCCCTGTCGTCAAGGCGGCCTTGTAGCTCGAAAACAACTGCATTCTGAGCTGTCAACCACCCAACGCGCAGCGAGGAGCCAACACCACCAACGGCGCGCTCCATCGCGTAAATTCGCCGTCTCACACTCGGCCATCATGTTCTCACCGGAGGCTTCCATCCAGAGCGCACGCAGCTCGTTGCGCAACACTCGCCGGCGCCAGCGCACCTCCGAGGGTCTGGCGCAGCAACCGCGACGGAAGCGCAGCAAGCTCAGCGATGAGAGCTTTGTAGCCAAAGACGATGTACACGTCAATGGCAACGGAAGTGCGTTGATGAATGGACATGCGGGTCACAGCAGCGTCGAGAACTCCTTGGTGGTTGTCGACATGCCCGTTCGCGAGAAGAAGGCACCGCAGAAGCGCGCGCCCAAGGAGGACAACTCCTTATACCTGGTCAGTTACCGCCAAAACCCAAGCAGGACGTGTGCGCTAATAAGAGTATCGACAGACCAGAAATGCCAATTACAGCCTCAAGAAACTGCCGGGTTTCCCTACGGCGCTCTTGCGACCATCCAGTACGCCGCGCCGCAGCCAAACTTGATCATATGTAGCTGACGTGCACCTCTAGCTCCTTATCGCGCAACTGCTCTGTCCTCCGCCAGTCTCGCGCTTGCCCTGACCTTCGACCGCGCCTTCGCATGGGACTACCACGCCGACATCACCGCGAAGTCCGTTGTGCTTCCGCTGCCCTTCGGTCTACGAACCTCCGACCCTCTGCCAATAGGGGCCGTCGTCCAGAATGGCCCGACCAACGATTTTGGTGTCCTTGCCGTCGCGCCCTCGAATGGCAAGATCGCATTCTGGGAAAACATCGACAGCGCCGAAGCTCGAAATCTATACCCGCAGCGTCACCAGGCGGTGGAAGGCTCTTTGAAGCTGTACTCTGGCGAGACCATAACGGACGTCGTGGATATCGAGCATGCAGGCTTTGTGCTCACAACAAGTAGCGGCCGGCTCGCGCATCTGACGCTTCGAGATTCGCAAGGACGACCAAGCATTACCGCTACCATCTTGAGCGCGCCTAGTAGTTCGAATGGAAGCTTTTTCAGCCTCAAGGGTCTCTTGGGAGGCGCAATCCGAAAGACAGTCGCTTCGGTCAAGGCGCGCTCGTCAGACTCAAAGGGGCAAATGGAGGTCATTGTCGCGACACGCACGGGTCTATTCACTCAATGGGACTTGAGCTGGTCTGGGCAACACAATTTCATCCGCGAGGTGGACGTGCAGTCAAGCATAGCGTCTGCAGTCCAGCCAGATGCCTCGCCAGAATCTCGCAGCTTGCGTGACGTGCAAGTCCTGGACTTTTCGATCTTGGAACAGCAGCACTCACCAGACGCCATCAGTCTTCTGGTGCTGGTTGCTTCGTCAAGCCCAGAATCACTCGACTACTCGCTGTTAGAGGTGGACCTGTCCAGCACAGGGGCAACCATCAGCCGCGCGATACCGATCCGTACTTTTCACCAGCTGCAACTCCCCAAGGAACCTACCGGGATACTGTTAGTTCCTCATCCTGGACATACGGCATATGTTCTGTTTCCTGGAGCAATTTGTGTCACATCACTCGCACAACCAGAAGAGACTCCCAACAACCAACTACTTCTGGACGCCGGACGTTCGACTATGCCTTTCCAGGACACTCTCTACTTCCGCGAGGATATGGACGTGGTCGTCTCTGGTCATGCCTTGGAGCAGGGAAACCGAAAGAACATGCGGGCGACTGCTCTCTTGTTCATTCAACAATTCGGACTCGTGCAAATTAGCGCAGAGCCACCGACAGGAGACGGCAAAAGCGACGAGAGGACCAAGATTACGGCTCGAAGTAAGCTGGAGCAAGCTACATTTTTCAGCACAACTCCCGGCAATCTGCTAGATTTCTCGGTCAAGTCCCGATTCACGTTCTCCGATGAAGAGATTGCCCAGGCCGCAATAGACATTAGCTCTGGCATCTTGAGCTCTTCGTACGATCATCTGGACAAAGTAACCTTCAATTTGGATGATCAATTCCGGAAACGAGCTGCGGCACTGCGCACTCTGATCTCACAACTACTATCTGACTACCCTCCCATTTCGTTTCAGACGAAGTGGCGACTGTTATTACAAGCCGAGAAGCTTGAAGCGGCGCACAAGCTTTGGCTGTGGTACCAGGAAAAGCAACAGGACCAACAAATTCATCCCGAGTCATACCCAGACTCCATCCTTATGGGCGATATCATCAAGGCATTGAATGAGCGTTACAAGACGCCAATTCAGACCGAGCTCGGCGAGACAGACTCAATCAGACAATTCTTTCTAACAGACGTAGACTCTCTGCACGTCCTGATTCCATGGGGTTGGTTCTATTTGCGCACATTTTACATCAAGGATGGGACGAAGGAGCAACCGCCGATCATGCAGCGCCTAAGCGAAGGCAACGATGTTATGCTAGTCACTCTCGAGGCAGCATTTGCGTTCCGGCAAGCAAACATTGAGTCTTATGACCTAGATCCCGACTCTCTCGATGACGGCATTCTCAAACCAGGCCACGGTAACGATGTGCTGCCACACTTTTGGACTTCAGGACACAATGTTGTCAGCTCGGTTCGCAGTCTTGTTGACGTTGGCCGCAACCTGGCTGTGTCCAATTATGAGGAAGGGTATCAGGAGGGTCTTTCACAAAAGATTGGCAAGGACAATCCCCGCCTTGTGAAAGTCGGTTGCCAGACTCATATTGAGCGCTTCCAATGGGCACTCGAACAGAGCGATGAGAAGACAAGAGAGATGGGACGCAGTCTGAGGAACGAGTGGAATGTGAATGTCCGCCCAAATCACATCTTCGGTCTTACGGAGATCGGATTAGCAACCGAAGGGATGAAGCTTGCTGAGCAGTACCACGACATGCCAACACTCGTCAATCTCGTTTGGGACGAAACAAATTGGCTCGAGTCCGAGAAAGCTACTACGCGAAGCAAGATGGAGCAAGCAGAGAGCACGGTCAAGTTGAATCGCATCAAGGAGCGCATTAGCCGGTACTTTGAGATGTACGGAGTCGATTGGGCGGAAGCATTCTACTCCAAGTATATCAAGGAGAATCAGGCCGCTCTACTCTTCACCAAGGAATACCTCAACCAGCCGGCATTGACGAAGTTTCTCCGAGCTGAGCCATCCCGCGCTCGGCTCAGGTGGATCAACGAAGTTGTTGGCGAGAAGAACTACGAAGCGGCCGGCACAGCCTTGCACGATGCAGCCATGAAACAGGAGACAAACGCTTGGTGCCAACGAGTGGAACTCTCCATGGCCAAGCTGGCAATGTTGTGTAAGAACCAGACACGACCTGAAGCGACGCCGCTACCGCCCACGATAGATCCCAAGCAGAAGACCAAAGCGGAACGGGTCCGCGACAGCCGCTTCTCGAACACAGTGCATCAGCTCGAATATGCCAAGATTCAAGACCAAGTCTATGAGCGGCTGCTCCCCATCATTTCACAAGCTTTGGACAAAGAGTCCGCCGTGGAGCTACTCATGGCCGAGTTTGGTCAAGGCCGTCTCCGTGATCGACCCGCGCATCAGTCCATACTCAAGGAGGGCTTCGAGAACTTGATTCACCACCGAGTGATTGATCCTTCTCTTATGATTGACATCCTCACTCTCATGGACTCGGACGAGAAGGAGGAAATCACAAGCCTCTTGCAGTCAAACGAGTACATTTTCGCTTTGCGAGTCCTGATGATCAGCTGGGAAGACATGAACAGGACGACGCGCGAAGGCTTGCTCAAGCTGATCTGGAAGCGGTTGTGCATCAGGGACAATTGGGCCGAGATCAACCAGACGAAGGAAATCTCTGATGCTAAGCTAAATGACTTCCTACAACACACGAATGTTGGATGGGTATGGCGAGGAGTTCTGAAGATGATCGGTCAGTCCTCTACCCGATACCCTGTGAGCACGTCAACTAACACTGTCGCAGAGAAGGATCCTTCTGCTAGGCTCTTGTATCCCAAGAAGCCAGATGAGCTTCTGGGCGCAGGTGGAACACATGGAGAACTCTGCGTGAGGTTTTCATCGGAGGATCTACGCGAGCCTATCATCAAGGACAATTTACTCGATGATGATATCCTGCGCGAGCACTTTAACAAGAATCGGCTCCTCGAGTGGTTTCAGGCGGCTATAAAGGCGGGCAAGAGCGCGTACTTTGCAGAGAAAAGGCAGCAGTCGAAACCTGTCCAGCAGCAGGCGCAGACTATTCAGCAGCAGCCCCTCTCTATCGAGGAACCTCGCAATGCCGCCAGCGCGCAGGTGGAGACTGGCGCTGCCGGAGAAAACTTGGAGGTTGTCGAAGCCGCAGACTCCGACACTTTCGAAGGCGACACTGAGAGCGTAGCCGACGAAGAACAAGACGTCGAGATGCAAGATTGCTAGGAGGCGTTCAGCATTCGTCCACTGAGGTTGTTTGATTAGTGATTTCAAGCCCGATTGGGTGAACAGCGTCGGACATTCGGGACAGCATTGGGCATGGCGTTTCACAAAACAAGGTCGCGACCAGCGACCGTCTTTTCTCATTTGTTTTTATAGCTAGCCGCACGCAGGCCTGCCATGGCTGCCAGGTTCCTGCAATTCTACGGGCTGCACGCTCGAAATGTACATGTATCATCACACAATCATGAATCGGCAGATGGCGTGAACTATCAAATTTGGTCCCAGTTCTATGCGTCTATCGAGTTCATGCGGCTAACGTGTAGCTGGAGGGAAAGGTACCCGTGCCGAGAGCTAGTTGTAAGTGGTTACGATCAAGCAACGCACTAATGGTGAGTGTTCTGTCCTTCGCTCCATGATACATGCCTTGACGTCTCGGGCAGGCTTTGGCTTTTGCAACTCTGCCCACATACCTTTCGGATCGCAAAGCGCACGTCGGCGATCCCATTCGTAGGATGATCGTCAGTAAGTCGGCTAGCGGAGAACAGTGAGGCAGTTGCTTGCAGATCCGCCAAAACCCACTGCCTACCTCCTCGGCTCGATTCCCCAGTCGCAATATGCTGTACTTTAAGGCAATGGCCTCGACAACTACAAGAAAGTCCTCAACAACTGCGACTGTGCAGATATTACATGTCTGCGCAAGGTTCTGGCGGGCGATACCAAAGCATATACTGAGTCACAGTCCGTCGCATTTCCGCCTGGTATTGGCAACGGTACCGTCGTCACTGATTTCAGGGCCAGCATCACGTCACGAAAGTAGGCAAAAGTACCCGTCATTCTTGGATCCAACCTCAACGAGGCTCGCATCTTTGTCCGAAAGTTGAGTTGAGCGGTTTCTACCAGGGCTTAATCCTAGAATTCATCTGAAGGCCGGGGGCCTGAGGACATTTGAAACGCGGACACGTCAATTTCTCGCCTGCCAACTGCATCCTACCCTCAGATGCTACCTGTAGTCCCCACACGGCTATAGCCGACGGGAGGTAGTCGGAGCCGAAGGGAGATCGGACCCGGGTAGATCGGGATGCATGTAGGTGCCAAACTCAAAACAGCAAATGGCATGGATGTGTCCATATGCCAAGATTGCAACAGCCTCATGGAGAATATTGGATTGTTGGGACGGGGTACTCCAGTGCGTTTGGAGTCACTCAGGAGGGCGATCATGACGTCTACGTCACTGTCGCTAACCCTTAACCCAACTGAGCAAACCTTATGAAAGACTTGGCGCACGTTAGAGTCTCCATTAAGGCCCCCAGACCAACAACTTCTGCGTGAAGCACATGGAGTGGTTTCTCATGTCAACCGACGAATGAAAGGGGGGCAGCTTCATCACACTCTACGCGGCACAAAATCGGTTTCCGTCAAGTCTTCAACACCGGGAAATAAGTGGTTCGGTCGGAAGTGCCAAAGGCCCGTACCGCCGTTCGAAGTGTGTTTTCAAATGACGAGATCACACTTCACAGTATTCTCTGATGTTGATATTGCTGACCGAGTCGAAAGCTCTCTATGAACTTCCCAAAGTCGATAATTTCCGACCATGGCAGTCACGAAGACCTCGGGAAGGACTGACTGTGCCGAGCATATCCCTCCGAGGAAGCCAAGGAAATGCTCAAGAAGGTGGAGAATAGCTAAAAGGCTATGAAGGAATCCTAAAGGAGTCCACACCTATGTCGATCACGTAGTGTAAGGCATCCAGCGATTCTGCCTTGGGGGACAGATGTTACCAAGGGTATGCGGCCAGTGAGATCTTGCCGATGTACCGGCTTTTGCAATTCCCATACCTACCGGTGCTCCAACAGCAAGTCCGGTCATTGTGGCAGCTGTATTATTGCCAACAAGATACCCTGCTATCCGGAGACTGAAGAACTCCTTGGAGTGAGCCGACTTGCGCCGGGACGTCAGAGCCGACCCATTAGCGTTGCGGGAATAGGTGATTCTGTTCAATGAATGCTCTATACCCATCTGAGATTGACGTTCACCAGTTCCAAGAAAAGCTGTTTTCAACGTCTACAAAACAACAGCGACCATAGAGAAGCCCGATCAGCCTCGCCTTGACGACTTTTGATCCTCTGGTATTCCCCGAGGTCGATTATCTGCGGTGCGGTGTCTTGTGCCTTCCACATTCAGAACCCAACACAAGGTTAGACCTAGCCTCCTGGTGGTTCTATGACCGCATTGCTGCAAGGTTCGCTGTATAGCCAAGGCCGTCCTTCTGTAGTCAAGTGCGGCGTGGTCAACTGGAAATCGACACTCTGCTGCATATCGCAATGTAGGCGACCAAACCCAACATTTGTGGGCCTTCAGCATTGGTTTCAGTGCAACGATGAAGTATGAAGAGGATTGATCGACAGACTTGGCGCGTCCGCACGCTATAGAAGTGGTTGCTATCACCGGATAGTCTTCGATGTAGTCGGGGCTTGCGAGACATGGGACAGTATCTATAAAGCGTTCGACCGTCTCCCATTATCCTCTTGATATTCTCATCAGCGCCAGCTTCCTTTGAACAAACTTCATCACTCAGACACCTCAACAGATCCAGTCAATTCTTTCAATATGCTCACCGCTCTGGCCCCTTTACTTGTTGTGGCCGGTTTGCCACTTGTTCAGGCCCAGTCGGTCTACTCGTGCGACGGCCTCAGTCTTCCAGACTACGACAACTGTAATTGTATTCTCAGTGTTCCAAAGCTGCCGGCTGACCAACTCAGGCGACAGCATCATGAGCAGGATCCCCTGGGATGACAACGACGAGTCCAGGATCGCCGATGGAGCCTGCGAAAGCTTCAATGATCCGGGTGATACAGGCAACTGCATCATTTCGGCGTGCAACGTCCGCGGCGACGGAGTTTCGCAGCCCTTGAACGTCTTCTCTGGACCCACCAATTATGGCCTCATCAAGCAATGGTGTAAGCCTGATAACACGGGCGGCCAGGCGCCCGTCAACTCGAACTGGTACGTCGTGGCGGTGAATAACCCTAATTATTCGCCGCCCAGTGCTGCGAAACGTGCCGCCATGGGAAAGTTTGGCTCCAAGGTGATGACGATAGAGGAGACTAAAGCGTTGTGGGAGGAGGCCAAGAAAGTCAATATCGACAATCTGACTCCGCGGGGCTCCGCCCTTCATAAACGGGTCAGTCCTCGAACCACTTCCCAAATACTCATGCTTTTGCTGACACGGTCCTGGACAGGCATCTTGGATTGATCTAGGTATTTCCAGGAACATCCGCCAGGACGGCACACGCTCTCGCATGAGCGCTGTCGGCGGCTCAGGCTCCAGCACATCCTGGGCCACGACTGAAGGTTACAGCACCAGCGTAACGACCTCGGCCGAGATGGGCGTCAACCTGTTTGAGATCTTCACGGCCTCTGTGTCGATTAGTGTCACCCAGGAGTACAGCGTCTCCTACACTGAGACGATTACCTTCGATCCGAGCGGACGATGCGATCCAGCCCAGGATGCCGTGCTCTACTTCTACCCGCTTTTCGACCGATACCTGGGCATGTTCGATGATGCCGACCAGGAGTACACCATCTGGGTCCCTGTTGCGGGAGATAGCAATTATGCTGTTGACGTTGAGTGCTTGGGATAGAGGGAACTGGCTGGCGGCACTGTCATATAACAGTATACCCGGAAGACTGTGCGATGGGTGTCTTGCGGCTACAGACTGCGACGCCGTTGTTGTTCTCTTTTGTAGGGCGAGTATTGTGTACTCCCTTTGTATACAGGCTCTCTTCCTCCCTTTCTCTTCTGTCCTTATCTGTACTACAAACCCTGTCCTTATGAAATAGCTGAGATCCTCGTACACAATGCACTCGATCTCACCAACTCTGCTGCTCAAAGAAGTTTACACTACATCGCTCTCGACGTGACATTGATCAATCAAGTGAAAAAAGCATTGTATCGTCTCGACTCGTCCTGTTCCCAACCTATTCAACCCGTCAATCTCAGCATCTCCAGTGCCGTGATAGTTTCGATATGAGCGCGAAGAGGACGAAACACGCTGTACACGCAGTGGCGAGCTCGACGTCAGCCTTTGAGGCTTTCCACAGCGGGAGCTGTTTGATGGCCAGCTCCGGTTTAAAATCGTTGCTACGAAAGGCAAAGAGCTTACTGCTACCCCGACATGTACTGCGTAATCAAGTCTGATGTACTTAAACAAGATCACTCGCGGAGAAGGATCGCTGTCCTTCCATGCAAGAAGTTCTTGACAGGGCTTGTATTGAGACGTAAGTCCAGAAGTCTAAGGGGTCCGTAAACCAAGTTCCGGGTAGGAGGAAAGTACAAAACGCTAGGCCCAATGGGGCCGTAAGCCGAAACATCCCTAAGGTTTTTAAGCTCGTAATGATTAGACTTCAGGCACACATCTACAATGGCGGAGTCATAGCGTCCTGGCAGTTCAGCGCAGGTGTTGACATCCTTATATCTATGGGCAAGGGAACATACATATTGCACGCCAGTAAAACCGCCGGCCTTGCAGCTTGACATGGTTCCAGCAAAGGGCTGTAGGCTTTGCATCCCTGCAGTTGATCCCCCGCACCAGGAAACCAGGGAGTGTGGAGAAGCGGGGTTGCAGTATGTAGGATCCGCTTCATCCGGCCGCAGGGTCTCAGCTTGCTGGGCTAACTTCGTACACGAAAGCTCCCAGAGTCCACTCAGTACTTTTGCTACTTTCTATTCCATCACACCGTACCTATGACTCGGATTTGAGGGCGCTCGGTATCTCCTCAATGTTAGCAGCTTAAGAACGGTGGTAGCAAAAGATCACTGAAGCCACATTATGGCAGAATCGCCTAGCGGAACCCGTATGAAGAGCCGCGACGATTCCGCATTGGTAGCGAAACTACCGCACGCTTCCCACCAAGATTCGCTGCCCACCAGAAAACGTCGGCAAAGGCGCAGCTGTGATCAATGTCGCCGAGGGAAAAGAGCATGTGATGCAGGAAATGGTGTAGACTTTCCTGGACATGTGTGCACGAACTGTCTTAGAAAGAACCAATGCTGCACTTTCAACTGGTTGAAGCCTGCTTCGGAGCCTCGCCAGAACTATAAGCGCAAGCAAAGACACCTGTCTTTCCGCAGCTGCGACAACTGCGCGAACACATCCTCGACAAAGTCTCGTGACTATCGGCATAGTGCAGGAACTCCCTCCATAAACGAGGGGAACCATTGCCACTTCTTGAGTCCGTGGATGACATCGTCGTCGTTCCTGGACGATGATACGGTGCCGGAAGTCAACCTGTCGGACAGTGTTATCATTTCACCGGACGATCTGGAAGATGACACCGCAAACCACCAATTCTTCTCGTATACATCAAAGCCTGCACGGTCGAGAGGAAGCGCCGAGCGGAGATCGTTGTTCTCTACTGGCTCGGAATGGACTATGGGCCGCGCGCCGTCTTTTGAACAGGAGCAGCCAAGCTTCAACCAGTCTCCTTCGACAGGCAGGAGCCTGGGGGAGAACAGCTCACGATCGACAATGACTCATAGCTTGCTGCGCATCTACCACGATAGCATGGAGAACGCTCTTTCGTGCTGGCTTACTGAGCATAATTGTCCATACACCATGCCGAGCCATGGCTCGCCCATCCCCGAAGCGAGGAGCGCAACCCGCGAGTGGGGTGCATCGTGGTCAAACAGGATGTATAACCGCGTCGTTCAGTTGGATCGAGCTTATTCATCCATCCGCATCCGTACTCTCACAGCCGAAGAAGAGCGTACAGTGTCCAAAGCTCTCAACATGTCGGTCGTGGCATTCGCATCGCAGTGGGCTCAGGCAGGCGAACGAAGCACAAGACGTCCGACACAATCTACCTTCGCAAAGGATGAGTTCCCTCAATCCAATCACTTTGAGCGTTCGATGCAGGAGACTCTCTGGCATCAAACATCTCAGCTGCTTCACGTGGCAGCTACCATTGATTCGTTTCGAGTCGTCTTCGCGTTGATCATCTTCTCCCTGACCCAACGGCCCTTGGATATGACACGACCCGCGCCGCGCGCGAGCAAGTCGAGGATGAAGTACGAAACTTTCCAAGCATTGGTTCAGGATGAAGAAGCACCACTTTTCTTGGAAACAGCTCTGCGACAACTCCTTGCGCAACGGCGGAAGCTGGAGCGGTTAGAGCGAGAAAGCGTATGTGAGGTGGGAAGTTCTGGAGATCCTCTTCGCAGGGAAGATCGTGCCACGTTCAACTTATTGTACTGGCTGGGTGTCATGTTCGACACTCTATCTGCAGCGATCTGCCAACGAGCGGTAGTCGTTGAGGACGACGATTGCGAACTGCCCCGAATCGATGAAGAGCAGTATACCGCTCCGAAGGCCGGAAGCGGCTCGAGTGAAGTCCCCATACACCGATCATCAATCGCCAGGAACGATATCGATCCTATGTTTGACATGCTTGAAACTCAACCGAAGGAGGAACGTGAAGTGTGGGGAGACCTATTCATCCGCAATGACTCTCTCCCAACCGCCCCGGATGTAACACGATGGCCATGTTCCTACAAGCTCGCCGCATCAACACTAAGCTCCGCAGCTCCCGTCAAAGTGCTTCTCTTCCGGCGCGTTGCGCGTCTGCAAGCATTAGTATCGCGCCGGGCCTCTGCAGTCCGAATCGAAGCTGCCGTCCGAGCGGCCTTTGATGTCTACAACCATTGGAACCGCGTGTACAACCCCTTCATAACCGACTGCGTCAAGTATCACGACGAGCTTCCCGCGCGCGTTCAATCCTGGTACATCCTCCTCGCCGGCCACTGGCATCTAGCCACCTTCCTGCTCTCAGACCTCCTCGCCACCATCGACGCGACGCACCTCTCTCTTCTCAGCGAGCGCTTGTCGCGCCAGATCTCGAATCTCGTGGCCGTGATACGCCGCCAAAACGCGCTTGCCGTGGCCGACCTGAGCCGATCCAGCATCCACGGCTCGCTGGGCGAGGCGCAGGACTTCCACTTTGCGCTGAATGAAGCTGCGTTGCTGACCGAGCCGTGGACAGTCGTCTTTGTGCGTTCGCTATGCCGCGCTGGCTACATACTCGCCGACCTGGCAACCACGGATCAAAATGGACAGGACCGGCGGCAGGCCAAGCAGCGCTGTCGGGATTGCATCGAGGGGCTGTGGTATCTCGGACGGAAATCTGACATGGCATTTCTGGCCGCGCGCTCGCTATCAGACATGCTCGATGAAGCCATGCCCGCAGTGCCTGCACCGAGTCTTCTCGACCGTGGCAGAGATAACGCGTGGTCGATGGCGGAGTCGTATGAACTGGACACGCACGGCGGTGCAGAAGACTGCGTCGCGACTTCCCACTCTCGTCAAGCGATGGACCCAGTCGGCTTTGTTCCGCCATGGGCACTGGACGAAAATATCGGAGACAGCAGTTTTGGCAATTGGCTGTCGGGATGTGGAGATGGAAGCATGGACACGACCCTAGGCTTTGATAATATCCCGTTGGTGGATACTGCTCTGCAAGAACAATTGTGGGGTTATTGAGATCGAGAGGCTGAACAGGATCAGGTGCAGTAGATTCGGGCGGCATGACATGGTGTTCGGGCTATTTTTTAGACGTTGGGGGAGGCGTAGTCGTTGTATAACGGAAGTGGAAGCAACACATCAGCTTATAGCACTGAATTCCTCAATTGTCAGTAGTTATACGCCATCGCTATGCCCAAACCTAACCACCCACCCGCCGTATACTCTTTCCAAGCCTACTTCCGAACCCTCTCACTACTCTTCTCGCTGCCCTGACTAAACACACTCGCACTTCTCTTATGCCCGCCCGTCGCGCCTTGACTCGTGGCCCGACTCGGCTGCACACTACTCTCATCCTCGCCCTCTGCATCCAAGTCATCAGTGACCACGTCGCCATCGCCATCTCCATCGCCATCAGCATCAACATCCGCATCCTCATCGCCCTCTGCATCATCATCATCATCGTCACCGCCGGCGTCATCCTCGCCATAATTCGGATTGTCATCGTTCTCGTCTTCCGGCTCGTCCTTGGGGTCCGTCTTAGTGTCGGCGTCGGTGCTGGTGCCTTCTTTCATGTTGAGGAGGACGCGACATTCGCCCTCTTCTTTTTCGCGCACTTTGCGCACGTCGAGGAGTTTGCCGAGTTTGGTGACGAGCATCTCGAAGGTGCCGCCGACTTTGCTGGTTGGGATCGGGATGACGTCTGGGATGCCCAGTTCCGCGAGGGCGGCACCGATCTTCTGTGTTTGCACGTTGGACTTGGCTTGGCGCATTTTGAGTAGTTTGTCGGAACCGAATGTGACACCGGAGGTGAGGCGGTCGTGCGTGGAGACATTGAATCGCTCTTCTTGGCGGGGCGAGAGTTGCTTGACGGGTGTTTGAGCAACGGCTTGTGATGCCATGCTTTGCCGGCGATTCGCCGCTGAAAGTTGTGCTTGTGCGGAGCCGGGTGTGTGGACCATGTCGTTGGCGGACAGACTAAGTCTACCTGGTCCGGTACCACCGCCTGATGCGCGTTTCTTGCTACGATCTTGCTGAAATAGCTGCTGGAAGAGTGCTTGGAGTGCTTGTGATGATGTAAAGGCTTGTAAGCCTGCAGAAACTGCTGGGTTGTGTTGCGGTGCGTCGAGTCTTGCGCGAAGTTCTTCGCGTTCGGCATCGAGGCGATTCGCAGCCATGTTGATGCGCTGGAGTTCTGTAAGGAGGAACTCTTCTTCCTTGACCTCGTCCATGCTCCTGTTCATGAGTGCCGTGGCCAGCATTTTGCGGTTCCGCTCCATAACAGGGTCGAACTTTGTGAGCATCTCGTATGTGCTATACTGCTCTGCATCCATTTGCACCTCTGGTATCCGTTGCTTCATCAGCTTCGCCGATATTTCGTAGAAGCGTGCTTTGAGGTCTTCTACCGACCGCTTCCTGGACGGTGCGAAGGGCATGGTTGCCAGGGCTTGGTCTGCATCGCCGTTCTCTTGGGAATTTGTAGAAGGCTGAAAGTCGTAGCGATCCCACACGATTGCCCATCGGTATGCGAAGTCGCCGACCATTTGAATCAAATAGTCCGTCTCTTCTCTGCTCCAGTCATCGCTTCGGAGGTATGCGTCGTACTCGTCGTCGGTAAAAGTGGGCAGGTCGACCTTGATGTCGTACTTGGCGTATTCTGAGCATGTATCGATGTACGGTTCCGTGTGCTCGCCGTCTTGCATCGGTATGTCTTCGCTCGGCTGTACCGCTGGTGCTGTCGTGTGCTTCCGCCGCCAGTGCTTCAGTATCAGGCCATCGCTGCGCACCGGGTTGCGGAATGGCTGCTGTTCCCTATTTTGTCGCTCTTAGCCGTGCATATAAAGTGAGTCGCGTGGACCATACCACTTCTTTGCGGGCCCTGTGTTCTGCCTCTTCGCGCGGTATGCCTTCGATTCTTCGTAGACTGCGACTGGAGGTGGCCTCTCACCATACAGCGCCGCGACTTCACGCGCAACGCCCTCTGCACATGCACAATTAGCCCTTGTTTTATTCTGCACCACACGTCCTTCCTTGTATGCTTTTCACGTACGGATCTTGCGCGTTGCGCCTGCAGGCTTCGGTCGCTTCTGAATCGCTGCCTTTGGCGCATCGCCGCCCATGGGCAGCCCCAGCATGTCGCGCACATCGCGTCCGGACGCCATCGCGGCGTTGTAAAAGAACGATTCTGCGTGGGGCGACGTTGGCCAGAGGGCGTTGTGGATGGGTTTGCAGGGGTTGTCGTAGCAATGTGTGAATGTCGAGGTTCGCAGCTGGCGCGACTCTGCGGCGGGCTGTCCGAGCTTGGAGGCTCCAGGGTTCACCGAGCTGGATTGATCATGTAAGGTGTGAAATATACATAAATGATAAAATAATGATTCGACATGGGATACTGTGCGCTTAAGATCAGTGAAACAGAGACACTGTGAAGGAATTTGAAGTATGTCATCTATTTAATTCTCCTACCATCTACCATGACAGACCGGGATCCTCTCCACTACAGCCCACAACGAGCCCAGATCCCGATACAAAAGACTCCTTTACATGCTATGTTTTCTCCTCTCGGACACAAAAAGATGGTTGATGAACGAAATGCCTCCCCACTCTCGACGCCGCAAACGCCAGGGACAAGGACTGCCGGGAACGTGCTGCCAGCCTGCTAACGCAGATTACAACGCGAGGTCGTCAAGTCGAAGAAAAATGATGGAATGAAGGCGGTCCGGCTGGTCGTCGTAAATATTAACCGATCATACCCTTGGAAAGAGATTTTCGAGCCCATCTATCAATCATTACAAAGGTACCTATACAGGAAGAAACGCGAACGTGGCCGGGATGATTGTCGCTCAGGAACGAACTCCAGAATGCAATGTTAAGGGATGACGATTAGACGAGTTGGGCAGGTCATCCTATTTCCCTGCGCCGCAGCATATGACATTCATAATCTTCTGCATTACGCTGGGCTTTTCGGGCTGTTGCTGCCTGGGCTGCTGAACAGTCGGGTTCGCCGCTGGTGCCGCGCGGTTGTTCGATGCCAGGTTCGGCTGGCTGTGCTGGAATTGCGCTTGCGTCGAGGCTCCCTCTGGTGGTGCAAGCTCTCCCATGCTCTTCCTCTTGATTTGTGAATCTCGCTGCATGTTGTCCCTTGGGCTTCTTCCGGGCTGGGCTCGTGTCGCTCCGGGCTTGGGAAGAGGCTCGTTTAAACGGTGGTGGTCGACGGGGAGGTGTGTCTTGTTCTGCCTGTGTGGTTGACCGTGGACATTCACAGCGGTCGACGAGTTTTGGTGGAGGTTGGTGTTGTGCATTTGCTGCACGGCCGAAGGGTGCGACTTCATGACCTCCCAGCCCTTGCCGTTGTTCAGCTTCATCCAGTCATACTCGCCGTCTTCGATTTCTCCGGTGCTCTTAAGAGCCTGGGTGAAGAGCTCGCGCAGGTAATCGTAGTCAGGGGTGTCTTCGAATCCGAGGTTGCGAACGTAGCTGAGGTACTTGTTGAACTCCTCTGTGCTTGGTTAGCGTTGTACCCTGGCTATCATTACATTCGACGCACCAGGAAAGCCGTCGCAGAGGTCCTTGATAGGGGTCGTCTGCTTCTTCTCCCCAATCTTCTCGTACTTCTGCTTGTTCGTCGCCGCCTTCAAGCCTTGCCATGGCAAACCGCCTCGCAGGAAGTACATGAAAACGTGGCCGAGGGCTTCGAGATCGTCACGGCGAGACTGCTCACGTCCCAGATGAGTATTGATACTCATGTAACGCGCGGTACCGGAGAGCGACTTGCGTTCCCTGTAGGGGATGTGCTGCTTCGTCTTGGGGTCACGATACTGCTTGGCCATGCCAAAGTCGACAACGTGAATGACGTTGGCGCTCTTGGAGCCCGGGCGGCCGATAAGGAAGTTGTCGGGCTTGATATCCCGGTAGATGAGGTTCTTCTCGTGGATGGTCTGCACTCTCGACAACTAGACGGAATAAGCACAGGACATCGCACAGCGCAGATGAGACATACCATCTGCTTCGCTACCATGACGACCGTCTTGATCGAGAACTTCCTGTTGCAGTGGTCGAACAAGTCCTCCAAGCTGGGTCCGAGCAGGTCAATGACTAGGATATTGTGCAGGCCCTCCTGACCGAAGTAGTAGACATTGGGGATCCCGGCTGTGATCCATTAGTGAATAATCGACTAAAGTGATGGCTGTCGTGTAGGTGTGCTCTAGCGTCGTCTTGTCGATGCGAAAGGATTAACGCTACTTGCAGCACGGCGAGCACAGAGAGCAACGCGTAGGTATATAGTCGCATGCCTTGCCCGTCGTTGCAGTACTTGCAAATACACAGGCCAAGTTGATGTTGCGAATCGAGACCTTGAGCCGCTAACATACGGCACGCAGGCCGGAAAGGGGAAGGAGGAACTCACGGCAGCCCACAAGGATCTTGTACGTGCGATACTCGTCGCGCAGCTGGGGCGCATCGCTCTTGCGCGGCTCGAACTTGATGGCAACCTGCTGCTGGTTGAGCAGGTTGGTGCCCTCGAAAATGACGCCGAAGCTGCCCTCGCCAATCTTCTTGCCGACGCGATAGTGCACACCCACCACGTTCGACGATGTGCTGCCGCTGGCCATCTCGAACGTGTTAATCACGGGCTGTTGATGGGAGCCGTTGGGTGGAGCCGCGGTGCGGTGCTGCGCAGTGCGGAGGTCGCTCGGGGGCTATGCAGCCGACCGGCGAAGGGCGTCACGCGGCCGGAGAGACGGGATGGACACTGGAGCGACGGTGCTGCAGCAGCAGCGGAGGGAGAAATGGAGGGAGCGCGCAGCGGGGGAGAAGAATGGGTGTCGAATGTGTGTGGGCGTGGAGTGCAGAAGAGATCGACTCGAGCTGGGAAGGAAGGTGAAGAAGGGGCGCGGGCATGGGTTGTGCCTAGCTTAGCGTCTTCACCAAGGATGCACTCCATGTCTGCAGAGGGCTATTCGCCCGCTATCCCGCTTGCGGAGCGCTGCATATCGCGACCAGAGCACCAATCCACACTGCCTTTGCTGCAGCCCGAAGCGCTGTCTCACTCGCCTTCGCCGTGGGACGACAGCTCATCCATCCAACGTGCTCGTTGTAGCCTGTACCTGCGCCTGCGCCTGCGTCTGCCAGCCCTTTGCAGAACTTCCTCCGACCGGAATTTGCATGGCAAACACGCGCGGCAACTGGCCCGCCCAAGATCGAATCGGCCGTCGCATTGAGTTTCCCTTCCAATGCGGAACCGTCACACGTGATGCTTTGTTTCGAGCGTGCATGTCTTTGCTATTTACGTGTCGGCCCCAGCCTCACCGCTGCTGTGCTGGCGTCTGTCTGCATAACCGCTCGCTCTGCTGTCTCCGCCTCACCACAACGGCGCGGTACGACCGTCCTCAGCCACCCTCATTTTGTCCCACATGCCCTTCGCCAATGCCATCGCAGCCGGTATCCGCACCCAAGGCTGCTTGTTTGCGCGAAAGCCTCCATCCCGGCCCTGGCACAACGGCGGTGGCCGCTGGCCCGTCCGCCAGCTCTCATTGGCTGGGAGCACAGCCGCTTTTATCGCTCAAGCCACACTGCGGCACGAACCCACTTCAGAAATGAACCAAGCGAAATTCTGCCCTGATTGCTTGCGATTTGAATCTTTTCGAGCCCGTTGATTGACGAACCTCGCTTCCCATAAACGTTAGCTATCATGTGATGCATACCTCGGAGGAACCTCAAAATCATCGACGACGATTGCTCGTACACATCACATGCACAGCGCCGCCTGCTTCCTACCGATCTCGACCTTGCCATGCCTTCAGCATGACCAAGGAGCGAGGGGCTTTCCACAAAGCGTCATTCGTGTCTGTCTCTATCAACACCAAAATTGGTCCGCGCATGCTGTATTGGCGACCTGCATTAATTGGGCAGTGCCTCTGGGGGCAGCCTGCCCATATGAACTCCTTGAAAGGCTCAAAGATGGCATGGTTGGCTGTGGTGGATGATGGTACGCATCCACACGTTGCGGAGATGCTTCTTCACTTAGGCGGTCAACTTCAACGCATAACGCGGCCTGTCGTGATATCGCCTGTCGGTACTTTGTACCGCAAGATTCGGACGCACGGGCCATTACTTCACCTAAGGACACCTTGTTTGTTTTCCCCGCACTCTGCTAGAGCTTGTAAGGCTGACGCGGATTCGTTGTGGTGCGGAGTGGTGATAGTCTACAGTCCTACCTGGCCAAGCCTGTCAGCATGCAGCTTGCGGAAGCGCGTGCGGAAGCGCAGGCGTGAAAGTCCGCACCAGCCCCCCGAAAAGATAGAAGTCTGCGGGGTTCAAGCGACATGAATGGCATTTTCGATCGCGCAACCGAAGCTCATGAGGAGGGAATCAGGAGCGATTCCAGTAGTTCTGAAGAGATATGGTGTAGGGTTGGATCCGCAAAGAACCGGCGGGTCCGCCAGTTGAGGTCGATTTTGACCACAATAAGCGGAAGCGCAAAGGTTGGAGCCGGTGGACGCTTCATTGAGACGAGAAAGCACACCTGTGGGTCAGTGGTACATGCGGCCAGCATGAGGATACATAAGGTCAATTAAGGACCGAGTATTTTTGAAGCAGAAACTCCAAGAGCAGACCTCCAGTTGCCTCACAAGTTTGCAGATTGTTACCATTCGACATAAGCGCCCTCCAATATGAAGATCAAGACTGAACTCAGCGAATATGCTCAGCGTCTTGGTAATACCGGACCGTACGCCGACAACCTGGATGTCGATGCCCTCGTTGTAGGGGGCGGGTTCGGCGGCATCTATTGCTGGTATGAGCTGAAGAAAGCTGGGTTTAATGCAGTCATCTATGAAGCTGGCGATGTATGTTGTTCTCCACCCAAGTGTGCTTGAACCCTGCCCTGACGCACATAGGACCTCGGCGGAACCTGGAGATGGAACTGCTACCCGGGTGCTGGCGTTGATTCTGAAATCCCAGAGTACCAGCTCTCTATCCCAGAGACTTACAAGGATTGGGTTTGGCCTAGCAACTACCCCGACTACAAGGATCTGCGCGCATACTTTGACCATTGTGACAAAGTCCTCGGCATCAAGAAAGAGACTGCCTTCAACAGCGTGGTGGTGGATGCTCAATTCAACACCAATGATGGTAAATGGACCATCAAGACTGCCGATGGTCGTACTGCCCGGGCGAAATACTTTGTTGTGGCGGCCGGCTTCGCTGCCAAACGCTATATTCCGGACGAATTCGTGGGCATCGACGATTTCCGGGGCATCGTTCATCATTCTTCTTTTTGGCCGGATCTTAACATCGACGTTCGCAACAAAAGGTGCGCTGTCATTGGCACCGGTGCGTCAGGCGTTCAGATCACACAAGCCTGGGGCCCTGTGGCTGGCGAACTCAAGGTCTTTCAGCGTACGCCAAATCTCGCTGTTCCAATGCGGAAGAGGCGTCTCACCGCTCAAGAACAGAACGAGACTAAGCCCTTCTACCCCGAGCTCTTCCGTTACCGCGAGAGAAATTTCGGTGGCTTCTTGTATGGTCTTTCTGAGAAAGGCACGTACGAGGACACTGCAGAGGAACGAGAGGTGTTCTATCAAAAACTCTGGGATGATGGAGGCTTCCGCTTCTGGCTTGCCAACTACAAAGATTATCTCTTTGACATGGATGCCAATAGATTGGGTAAGTCGAGAGTGCATTCGGCATACTCTCAGAGTAACAACTGCTGACCAAGCCTCCAGCATATGACTTCTGGGCCAAGAATGTCCGCACCCGCATTGGAGACCCTAAACTTCGCGATCTTCTAGCACCGCTGGAGCCTCCTCATCCTTTTGGCGTCAAACGCCCCTGTCTTGAGCTGAACTACTACGAGCAGTTCAATCGACCAAACGTCGACGTTGTGAACATCAAGGACAACCCGATCGTTGGATTCACACCCAAGGGCATCAAGCTCAAGGATGGCACCGTCCACGAATTTGACGTTGTTGTCATCGCCACAGGCTTCGATATCACTACCGGCGGAATGACTTCGATGGGCCTGAAGAACATCGATGGAGTGACACTCAAGTCGCAATGGGAAAAGGCCGCGTACACATACCTTGGTACCACCATCGCCGGCTATCCGAACATGTTCCATCTGTACGGCCCTCACGGCCCTACGCTGCTGTCCAACGGGCCCACCAGCGTCGAGGTGCAAGGTCGCTGGATCGTAGACGCAATCAAGCAAGTCGAACGACAAGGCTTGAAGTACATCAATGCCACAGATGAGGCCAGCAAGAAGTGGAAAGTCCGCATCAATGAACTGAGCGATAAGAGTCTCTTTCCGACAACGAAGAGCACGTACATGGGTGGAAGTATGCCTGGAAAGGCGTTCGAACAGGTCAACTATGCGGGCGGCTTGCCGGCGTATGCGGACGAGATCAGAGCGAAGCTGCCAAGCTTCGATGGATTTGAGAAGGTCAAGAATTAACGTCTTGGTCTCTGTATCCTGTCGTCGTTGAAAACATATCATTCCGATCGAATGCAATTAGTTCATTCCTAACTCTACACACGGGAAATGAGTACCTTAACATCAGAACCAATGAGATTACACCGATCCCTTGGCATGCACCACAATCTTACATAAGCTCTAGGTGCTGCCGGCTGTCGTACAGCATTCTCCATGCTGTAATAACTGACCTTGGCTGTCGGACTTGCACGGTCGAACTCCTGCGGTCTTGATACGAGCAGACATGCATAAATCTACTCCAACCTAAGACATACAGTAATAACATACAGAGACCTGGGGAAGAACATCGCCGGCGATTCCTATGTGGTCAGTCGGCATCTCGTATTGCGACTCCGATCAGTCTATCTAACTCATTCGTTGTCTGCTGGAGACATCGCAGATTGCCATGCAAGAGGCATCCTGTACTGCCTCCTACTTGTAGTCGGACCGAAAATGACCAAGTCTCATGCCGGTGCAGACGATCCGTCTCATGGAATGAGACGAAACACCATGCTTGTCATCGCTAGCATTTCTGTAGATCAATACATAGTGCTTAAGAGCCGGATTGTCACTCCTCCTACACTCGATACATGCAGCAGAACCAAGACCACATCCGCTTGCCAACATGAAGCAGTACAATTTGTTTCTCTACCTCGCTATTGCCCTAGGCCGACTTGCTGGCGCCGCACCAACTGCTGATTTGCAAGACGCCCAAAGCACCTCTGACCTTTCCCTCACCGCCGATCATGCATTACTAGAAGCAAGACAAGTACGAACTGCCGACTGTCGCCCCAGACTTAGTTGCAGCTACGACCAGATCGAAGCCCAGCCCATGGACTGGCGCCTGGGCTATCTCAGGACAATCCAATCTAGCTACCTCAGCACGTACAACTCGGGTACGCAGTGCAAAGCCATCGAAGGCAACATCGTCTTCATGCTAGAAGTGCAGTTGGGCAACCCCAAAACCTGGATCTCCTGCGTCAACGCCGGCCTCATCGAAGCGATCCAGAACGCCGCCGCCAACATCGTCGGCCTGCATTCCCGGGACGGCGGAAATCCAGGTGTAAAGTACTGGGCGGCGTTTTTCAGAAAGCAGAGAGCTGGCGGGTATAATTCCGATCGAAACGTGAGTAGCTTGCACAAGTCGTACGAGCAGTGCATGTGGGCAGTCGTGGTGCTGACAGGTTGCTAGAAACACGATTCGGACTGGTCCGTTTGCGAGGAAACCTCGAGCGAGTACGGCAGGCAAAGAGCAGGCCAGAGGGGATATAGACCGAACCCAAAGGAAACGAATTGCTACAAGTCTAATCAGGCGCATCGCTATGTCATGCGCAACAAGGACGCCACTTCGTCCCTCTTCAGGTCGTAAGTTGCCAACCCCACTCCGCGACAGAGTAGCAGGCTGATCTTGGGCAGGGGTTTGAATCTCAATGGACTTGGCGGTGGCCTTTTGGGCGGGCTCGTTGGTAGTGTGCTTTCGGTAGCGACGGGCCTGCTCAACTGGGTGACGGATGTCACGAACGTCAAGTCTTGCTATAGCTTCTACTCGGCTTGCTCATCGTACTTGAGTGCTTCGGGAAGTGCGAGCCTGTCTATTAGCGCTGTGATACAGGGGATGCTGCCATCGCTTCTTTCTTTCTATCGTTCGTGAGAAAGCTCTTAGGTCTGGAGCAGATGCTCAATAGCAAGGTATTGCGTTGGTATATTTATAATGCCGAAAGCCAGAAGTATGTAGCCGTCAATAGAATGTTTACACTCAGTTATTCAAAACCAATCAACATCATTGCATTCAGTCTCCAATTCCGAGACCGCCGGGTCGTCCTCATGTCGACGCATTCGACGTGCTCGCATGGCGTTGCTTGCGTCACGCTCAACCCAACGTCTGATCAGGCTTCAGGGCACAGCCCGCATTTTGGAACACTGGGTTCAACTTGCCAACCGACCAGTTGAGCAAGGCACTGGTAATATCGGTGACGGTGCTGAGACTCGATGGCACACCCATAGTACCAAGCTGGTACAGCAAGCACAGCACATCACTTGCCGTGGCGGCATCCGGCAGCTTGCCATCGCTAATGATGCCGAATGGCGTGCCAAGTGCGTCGAAATTGTTCGTCCCAACGTTACCACCGAAGAGCTTCGGGTACGCCGTGTACAAGGCGAGAATCTCGATGGTGACGTCGGTGTTGGTGTACGGTGCACGGCGACTGAACCAGTTATCTGGGATTCGCTCAGGTACGTGGCGCCAGCCTCCTGGTGCAGAAGAATCTTCAACGGCGCCAAAGAACGATTTCATGGTGGCAAGATCTGGAGTGCCTTGGGGACCGTACGAGGGAAACAGCTCATATAGGAAAGAGGCAGCTCCGTAAAGGAGGAGAGACAGCGGGCCGAAAAAGTCTGTAAAGAAGTCAGAAGGTGTCCATCCGCTGCCTGTGCGAGTACTTACAGTTTGGATTTTGCTGTACGGACTCGTCGTAGCGCTGACTTCGGTATGCTGCGAGCGTGTTGCGGTCGAAATTTCCACCACTGACACGATCGGCAACAGTTTTCATAGCAGCGAAGAGTGTTCCGTTGAAGGAGTAGTTGTCGCCGTTGGCGAGGAAGTAGTCATTCCGAGTAAGCGATGTATCACCCTCGAATTTGTTATGACCATTTAAGCCGGGCTGTCTGCCAAGAAGTGGGAGTAGAGCTGTACGTGACGTCGCATCACAGCCAATGCTCAGCTTGCCAGTGGCGACATCACCGTCTGCGACAACGCCTAGAGTCGCAAGCAGGACAGCAAGGTCGTACCCAACGTTGTAGACGTTTTGTTGAGCGTCGACAAGTTCGTTGAAGGTAACGACACCGTCGTGAGACAGGAAGTTGTGGTTCGCAGCCGCGTTCAAGCCAGGACAAGGCCCTCGAATGTCGTTGGGTCCCGGAGCTGTGTAGGCGTGCGCGGCATCACCATCAGCTGGCACCTAATAGACTGTTAGCGATGTTCAAACAATAGGGAAGCGCTTCTTACCTTGATTCCACCTTTCCCATTACCTGGAACGCCGTTCTTCGCCCCGGTATAAGGATATGAGTCAGAGTACGGCGCTGCGCCCTTGTGGTCAGGGTTGAAGGGGCACGAAGTCTGTCGCTTCTGGTTCGCGTAGCGGGCTTTGAGCAATGACGAGTCAACGCCAGATTGGCCTGCTACCCAGCCATAGCCCCACGCTGTCGAGGCGGAGGAGAGCAAGAGGAAAGATGAAGTAATATGCATGGCGAAGGATAGAGCGCAGCACAGGCAAGAAGATAGACTGAAGATATGCGTAAGCCTTAGAGACTGTCAAATGTGGCCTGCTCCTTTACCTACAAACCACGCATCTTTACTTATAGACCTCCTACGCCTTTGCTGCTCCTTGCTGTCCATCAATGTGATGTGTAACATACCGAGGCATTTTCCTAGAAACCACCGTGTGCATCGTCCCCTGCGGTGTGCTCTCCAATTCCGCTTCATGCTATTGGTGCGCTATCATACTTTCGCATGTCGCACGCTGTCTAGCGGGTGATCGACGCAGCCATGGGCCGTCGACAAACCCATAGGGGGTGAGGTGGTTTGCCATAGGTAAGGTACTTGGAAGGGAGTCCGAGGTAGAATTCGATGCGGTAGTTGGACTGCAAGCCTACGTAGGTGGATGGTGTCTTATTAGTGTGTGGCGTTGACGGAAGCTTTGCACTCCGTGCGCGCTAATTCATCGCCATTGCCGCATCTGGAGTTGTCCCTGGATACTTGGCGATCTTTGCCTCAGAGTGGAAGGAGCATGGTGTAACGGTTCCAGAGCAGCGGTTTGCGGGGAAACACCTGCCCAGTTGTGCGTGTCCTGTTTCTATGTCGACTAAGCTGCTGTCTTGCGATTGTCGGTAATGATGGACGTCGATCTGCCATGGACGAACCGTCTCGATCTTGAAACAAGCACCACCGACCAAGATCAGGCTGAAATAACGCCGGACGAGGAGGTCTTTTCGGACAATAATACAGGCTAGGCTAGATAGGAAGCTATTCATAGTCTTGCTCGAGTTCAAGCTGGTCGCAACTTCTGTTCTTTCGGTACCATGTCAGTCCTTAAAGCCGCGGTGTACCAGCTCGACGGAGAACTAGCACCAAATCGTAGTCTGCCTGAGTGTTGATGTTCGTCTTCTTCGAGAATGCTTGATTTCGTCTACGGAGTCTCGTGTGAGCATGGTGTATGAAGATTTGTGCATGACCTATTGCAGGCATCTGCCTCATAACTCATCACAGTGGCCATGCATCAGTTGAGAGAATATTTGAACATGCTCACCAGTCTTTACACCACCAAGGATACTATTCAGGGGATGAGAAGTTCGGGAACAAGGATAATGATGTAAACAGGCCGCCGGGCAGCCCAGAATTGGTGTGGAAAGAGGCCGGCCACCGCAGGTTGACAGACAAGCGACTCCATGTCAGCGTAGGGGCCTTGCCTTCGACCCTAAACATCATGCCGCGGTACGTAAATCTTGCCTCACAGTCTCATTGGCCCGTGGGCTCACAGTTGTTGTTAGACTCGACATGCCCACCTTCACCCCGCACACTTGCTTCTTTGGGTGCGCTTCGCCCCTCTGAGCTCTAGTTATACGCTTGTGGTTCGTTGTATCTTAGCGGACCTGATGCGCAAGGACGTCATCTGGTGTATGGACTGCGATTTAAGGCGGTAGTGATAGGGAAGACGCCATCACACGGGTGTTGGAGACGGCATCGATGATTTCACGAGAACGAAGGCAAGAACAGGCCCTACCGAGGAACGTTGGTCGCCGTCTATAACGTCGTATTGGTCTGGATGACTAGAGGGGTCTCACGTTGCCAAGTTTAGTACGAAGATGTACAAGCGGCCCATTAGCCCTGCTCACTGTTACTCCATGGTCGAGATAGGTTTGAGTCTGACTTGCTCTATGGAGTGAAATTGATGTGGACGCTTACACCTGCTTCTTAGACCTCGGATACTCTAAACACCAATGCACGTAGGCCCGTGTAGCATGCAGCGTCTGCTTCGATGCGGATATCAAAGCGTTTCTCGACGAGTGCCGATGCGAGCCGCCATCACCAGCGTCCACTGTTTGTTGTGTGCATCGAGAGTAAGGACATGCTCACTCGTATGTGCTCTTGACATCGATACCCCAGATCGACCTCCCACGATCTTCGATCGACGACTGCAAGGTATTCCGAGTATCCCAGGCTCTGTTTCGCGACGCGTTTGCGACACGCCTTGCCGGTTGCCTATCCGAGCTGTAAGAACGCAGTCTTAAGATATGTGTCGAGGGGCAAACGCCGCCTGCTCCCAATACCGATCCCAATCAGCGCCGTCCCGTCGTCAAGATACAGCAAGCACCTGATGTCTTTATCGTGTGATTGGTAAGTGTATGAGACTCGATGATGACCGCAAGCGTGCGACTGTAATTCCTATATCGTGTTGTACTGGAGCGACAGACGGATCCCCAGCGGAAGCCTCGTTCCGACCCATCGAGCCTGTATGTCAAGCTGAGCTGTGATCGTCGACGTCGACCTCTGAAGCTTTCTTCCGCTCTCCAAACAGTGTGAACGATGATATCGAGGTAGGTGGTGTGTACGGCGCAGCGGGCGGCTCGGAAGCTCTAGAGGTCACTGCCTGACGTTAAGAACGGCCTATGTTGCGGTTATTGAACCTAGTTAGAGCGAGATTACACATTGCGCGATAGGCTGGTCGCCATCAGAGGCGTTGTCCATCACGGAATGTGTCCACGTTCGATGTCGTGGCAGAGCGAGAGCACGCTGCGCAACCGTCCTCACTTATCCTTGGATGTGCCTGGAACAATTCTTGAATTGAGCATGATAGCAAAGGCTGTTTACTTCGTAGTGGACGCCTGTGGATAACAGCACGAGGCAACATGCGTGAGGCTACACAGGAACATGTACAAGATGGGCCTCGACAGCATGCACGTCTTGTGCGCGCGAGTTCGCATGCCTAAAGGCCACAGAGTAGGTATCGCACGACGCGTAAAATGAGCTCTGAGCACCGCTGCCCGCATCGTGTTCGCGAGCTGTAGGTCGGAAGTGCGGCACTTGACACGGAGCATTGACGCGCCAGAGGTACTGTGCAGAGTCGCGCAAAGTCTCAGCAATTGAGCGACACAGTATACTGTTGGCCAGTGAGCAATACTGCAACGTATCATTCGGATATGGTGGTTGGGTGTCCGCTGTACGAGATGAGTTCGTCTGCGCAAAACCCTGGTGGGGCATCTCGAAATTTTCTACGTCGCCTCGCACAACCACAAATTCAAGCATCCAGAATACCACACATCTTCTTCAAGCATCCAGCGCAAGCCAGACATCTCAACGAAAAGGTAAAGTCGCGTACACTCCAGATAGTGCAATAGGAGCGACACTGT
>TARA_R110002003_G_scaffold76_1_pt1 | contig 76035 bp, 90 predicted proteins | sample TARA_R110002003 | Tara Oceans TARA_R110002003 (sample SAMEA4396441) | marine metagenome | biome: Westerlies Biome; feature: [SRF] surface water layer (ENVO:00010504); material: water (ENVO:00002006), including particulate matter (ENVO:01000060) such as... | depth 5 m | reverse complement strand
GCAGCGAGGCTCAGATCAGGGATCTTGGTTATAGGCATCCCGAATTCCGTTACATCCACTAGATATGGTGAGACATCGGCACGGTTTCAACGCTTCGTTCCTTTGGTCTTTTCAGGCTCAAAGCCAATTCAACGTCAGAAGGGTATTCAACTTTTCCACTGCACATATTAGGACTGTATTTGGGTCTTATTTGCATGTGACGTGCTGTCTTGGAAAACAGTACCTGCACACCATGTTCAAAACACAGATCTGGTCACGCTCTCGTCTTGAAGGGCAATGAGAAGCGGAGGTGCAAGTCCCGTATATGACTTCGGCAGTTGCCCTTGCTCAAAGTTGGTGCTGATTGGCTGTAGCCACGAATACGCGACATTGTAATACTCTCCACGGATCTTATAGGCCCCGTGATCCGTCGAAGACTCTCCAGACCAATTTATACCCCAGATTCCAAGAGATCTGGTAAAGTATGGACAGCAGGTCCGCTACATGCATATAAAAGACGCCATTCGCAGAGAGACGTGGACTGCCAGCGGTATCGCACTTTCTGCCTCAAAATGCAGCTCCTCTCCTGTCTCCTGCTTACCGCAACGGCAGTGCAGGCGCATTGTATGTTATTCGCCATCTTCTATCGATGCTCGTGCTTATACGCCTAGATACCTTCCCTCGCCTCGTCGTGAACGGCAAAGCGGAAGAGAAAGACTGGTCTGCAACACGCCAAACCAAGAACGCCAACTCGAAGCAAGGCATCGAAGACCCAACCGTCGCCGATATTCGCTGCTACTCCTCTTCGAACGCTGCCAACGTCATTACTGTTCCTGCGGGCGCAACCATCCACTACATCTCAACTCAGCAGGTCAACCATCCAGGGCCGACGCAGTATTATCTAGCGAAGGTTCCGACGGGTGCTGACGTGAAGACTTGGGATGGAAGTGGTGCAGTGTGGTTCAAGATCGGCACAACGAAGCCGACGGTGGACGCGCAGAAGCAAATGACTTGGCCAGGTCAAAGTATGTACTCCGCCGTTCTGCCTAAAGTTCAGATAATTGACGGCTTGTAACAGATGAGTACAAGACATTCAACGCCACAGTCCCAGCTGCGACCCCCGAGGGCGATTACCTCCTCCGTGTCGAGCACATCGCCCTGCACATGGCTATGCAGGCAAACAAAGCACAGTTCTATTTGAGCTGCACGCAGGTTAAGATCACCAGTGGAGGCAATGGCACGCCCGGTCCTCTAGCAGCTCTCCCAGGTGCCTATAAAAGTAGTGACCCTGGCATTTTGGTGGATTTGGGCAAGTATCTAAACAATCCAAACGATTACCAGCCACCTGGCCCAGCGGTATGGAGCGGATAGCTTGCGAAGACCGATTTTGATGTCGCTCTCCTTAGTTCGCGAATGTAAAGGCTGACAAGGGCATGGTATGTGGTTTTCGGCCTATGTGATGCATTTCGTCACGTCGTTGAGAGATGAGCGGATATATAGTTTGTGAGCTATAGTTCGACAAGCACCATCAGCTTTGCATCGAACGTGTAGCCTGACTACGCTCAGCGTGTCCTGTAGGTTTCACTTGCAAATTGGTAGTCTCTGACAACAGACAAGCTTGAGTGATGCCTCGCTCCTTGGCTACCCTCAGGTGAGAATCGGGACCAAACAGCAAGAACATAGAGTATCATGTGGACATTCAGTACCTTATACTTGTAGCATATACTGCAACCCTTGAAGCCTCAAGGGAATGCACTGCCCGATCACGACTTACTGCCGCACTTGGTGGCATTATCAACACAGTGATGATATATGACGTCATTTTGCTTTCAGATGGCGATGTAAGCCTTTCGCAATATGACCGCTCATCAATGACCCAACGAGGACCACCATCAGTGCCATTGGATTCGATGGTGTTTTCTACGATTAATCCCTGGCTCCAATGGCGGGGTTCAAGTGGGCGCTCTTTCGCACGAGCCCCACACGGTCGCTCTTCGGATGACACGCGTACGCCCTACATGTACTCACTATCATCGTCGCTATATGTTGACAACACTCGCATCGATTCCCAGCACAGAATTAAACATCAAAATGACGTTGGCGGGATCGGTTCCTGAAAAAGTACTCGTATTCGGCGCAACTGGCCTGATCGGCCAATACATTATCCAGGAGATATACAATGCGCGCTCATCCTTCGAGAAGATCGGCCTCTTCACATCGGAATCTACTGCGAGAAGCAAAGCAGACGTGCTCAATGCCTGGAAGGAGAAGGGAGTCGACGTTATTGTTGGCGATGTGAAGTCGAACAAAGATGTTGCCAAAGCCTACGAAGGTGTGCAGCCATCCTTACCTATGGTTAGAAAATGAGTCACTGAGCATTTCCAGGTTATGATACTATCATCTCCGCACTGGGGCGTAACGCCATTCTTACTCAGATCTCCTTGATACAAGTCGCTGAAGCATCTCCAACTATCGAATATTTTTACCCCTCAGAGTATGGTACCGACATTGAATACAACGCCTCATCTGCAACCGAGAAACCACATCAACTCAAGTTGCAAGTGCGCAAGTATATCCGAGAGAGCACCAAGAAGCTAAAGGTCACATACCTCGTGACGGGTCCCTATTCAGACCTGTATTTCGGGAAGAGCTCGGAACCGCAGGTAGGCAGTTTTGACGTCAAGGAACGCAAGGCAACCCTATTGGGCACGGGCGATGGGAAAGTCAGTTTCACGACCGAGAAAGATGTGGGGCGTTTGCTTGTGTCTGCATTGAAAACGGCGACGATCGAACAGGAGCGCATTCTCAGAGTCAACTCATTCACGGTCACCCCGAAGGAAATACTTGCAGAGTTTGAGAAGCAGACGGGTGCACAATGGAACGCTGCCTATACGTCAATAGACGAACTACAGAAGGCAGAGGGTAAGGCCTGGCAAAATAATTCGCCGCTCAAGACGGCATATACTTTGAGGAGGATCTGGACCCAGGGCGGAACGCTGTATGAGCAGAGCGACAATGGAAAGCTAGGCTTCGACAGCCCGGAATCACTGGAAGAGCAGGTCAAGAAGGCGATTGATGGGCAGAGTTGAGCCACATCGCGACAGTCGACTCGCCCTGGAAGTGACACAAGCTGCGAAGGATTGGAGTGCTTTCATTGAACAATGTTGGCTCGCAATGATACATGTTCACTTCCCAACATACTTCAGCTGCGGTCATTCAGCAGGTAGAGAGGTGACCAGTGACTCTGACTCACAGTGTTTTTTCTTCTCGATGTTGTGGAAAGAAGGTCGCGATGCATGACGTCACATTCGGGACGGCAGGTGCAGTCCTGCGAGAACGTGGTGTGAAAACAGTTGACCTCACGCCTCTCTGGTCTTCCCTTGCACAGCATCGACAAGCCCACATTCACACTCACATTCACACCACGCACATGCCTTGATTATTGGGGATGAGGTTCGCATTGATCGACAATGCCTCAGGAGACAGCATGCTCCTTGCCCGGGTTTTCACTCCTCAGCAGTCGCATTTCCGACTCCCACTAGCACCAGCGACACGGCCGAGACGGCGCTGCTGATCATTGACCAACTTCTCGAGGTGGTCACATGCACATTGCAATGCCCGAGGTGCAGAGGTGTACGGCGCCGCTCGACCCATTCGGCCGTGGCTGTATTGCAGGCTTGCCAATCAGGGTGCGCATCTTCTGCAGCTGATTGCGATGTGCCCGCTGCAGATTCCAAGACTTGCCATCCCAGGGGGACAAGAGAAATCCACGGTTTCAGGAGAACAAGCCCCCTAAGCTCTGCGCTAAGCTGGGCGTCCTTCTCATTCAAGACTTTCGGCGGCCATGGCATTGCTTGATCGCTCATCATCCCAGGGCCTTCCATCTGTTCAGCTGTTCCTCGACAGCTCCTCTCTGTTCCTATTCAGCCCAACTGCAAGCGGCTGCGGCTGCTTTTATTGAGGTGCTGAGCACGGCGGAGTCCAGACCCACTGGCGACGGCGCCCAAGAAGTCGCGCGGGCGTTCGCCGCCTAACCGCAGCAATGTTAGGCGAGGGAGTAAGCATCTTGGCATTCAGGAACGAGCTGCACGCGTGTCGCATGGTGCCACTTGCACCAGCTCCTATCGACCCTTTTCGAAAAACTCGAGGTCCTTTTCATCGTATCCACAGGCGCCAGTCGTGCGCTTATCTACCTTCCACCGTAGAAGCGCCTCTGATAGGCCCGGCCACATCACTGTCAGCTGTCGCCCGCCCTGTGCGGATTGGCGCGGAGGATAGCCCAGGGGCTTGCAGGTCATGCACCCTCTACGAATGGCCGATTTTCATGCTGCTATTGCTTTTTGGGGCAGGTGTTGGCGTGATGGCCGTCCCAGCGGGCCACCGGTCGACGGTGAGGTCTTTGCTCTTTTCCTCATGTCTTGTCCATCTCTTGTCCATCTCTTGTGTTCGCTCGAGCGCCGGTCCCGTTGTACGCCTTCGTATCCTTCTGCACATTGCTTGGTGCTGCCACTCGCTTGGCCCATCCTTATGCGACCATGATGCACAAGGGCTACAAGCTTTCGCTTTCACACCTATTCTTTTACATTTCCATTTTCATAATAGCAACACAACTATGGTCCATATGGCGGCAATCCACTGGCAGCTACGCTTCATACTTGCCAAGCGAGTGGCACTTTGACGCTGATGTCCATGCGAATGTCCACACATTCAGCCACGAGCAATGCGATCTTGCCTTTCCGAAGTTATATCATAGCCTTGACAAGGCTGTGAGCAGGCGCCAGGGACGCAAGGTTCACATCCAGGACATCGAGATCGCCGAGGGGAGATGCATGTTGAGGGTGATGATATATCAGGGCGAGGTATGCCATAGTCACCACACTACTAGACCTCGTGCTCATTTTGGACAGTTGTTCGTGGTCAACTCTGGCAAGCCTGAAGAATGCTACGTGACGAACGGCAACGAACGTGAACGCATTCTGGGAACGCTAGCCCAAATCGACCGCGCAATCTCGACTTCCCCGACTTCAGACCCGTCCATCCCAAACATCGAATTCTCATTGTCGCTCGATGACTTGCCTTTGCGATCCAAGTCGAACGGTGCTTTCTTTGGTTACACGCGGAAGGATACACGAGAATACGACAACATATGGATGATGCCCAACTACGTATGGCACTTCAAACCGCAGCGATTGGGTATAAGACGTTGCTGACAGAGCATAGGCATACTGGAGCTGGAACTACACGCATGCGCCAAGTTGGAACAGCATCCGCAGAGAGATTGACCTGGCAGAGCGGAAAACGCCCTGGCACAAGAAGGATCCACGAGTTGTTTGGCGGGGCAAGATTAAAATGGCAGAGCTGAGGAAGGAGCTGGTGCGCATTGGCGATGGCAAGAGATGGAGCGACATCAAGCCTGTCGTTATCAATAACGCCACGGATGTTCACACCAAGGATGTCATGAACTTACGGCAGTTCTGCGGGTACGTGTCCGCTGCACAATTGCGCAATTGGACGGATACTGATTGCGACCAAGGTACAAATACACTGTCCAGACCGAAGGCACTTCATACTCTGGGCGACTCAAGTATCTGCAGCTCTGCCGCTCCGCGCTCATTACCCACCCACTCGAATGGCAAGAATTCCATACCCACCTACTCAGCCTTTCCGGACCCGAAATCAACTACATTGAAGCGTCCGAGAACTTCCAGAACCTAGAAGCTGCAATGGAATACTACCGTGCTCATGACGACGAGGCGGAAGAAATCGCAAGGAACAGCTATGAGACTTTTGCCCGACGCTACTTGACGCCTGCAGCCGTAAGTGATCGAAGACGATCCGGCGAGATGCTTTACTGATTGGTGTAGGTCACCTGTTACTGGAGACGCATGTTCTGGTCTTGGGCATCTGTTCAAGGCTATGAGCCACAGCTGTATGCACCCGACAAGCAAGGGAACATGGTGATGCGCGCCACGCCATGGACCGCCTTTGCCGCAAACTGGCCAAAGGACCCTTCCATCATTCCCTAGAACTCGATTGCATTTCATATCAACGGCGCAAGAACGGAGTGGCTTTGCATGACTAGGCGCAATTGGAGCAGTTATGGTACTGTAGGATCTGTCCGAGATACCCGCATATACAACGACACTAGAGCACAATCAACATTTTCACCAAGGGCTTCGTTGCAAAGCGACAGTAAAACACGAGTAAATCTGCTTCATCAGGCAATCCTAAGAACGCATTACATGGATTATAGGCAAATCCGCACGGCAATCTCACCCGACACGGCACCGCATCTGTGCAGGGCAATATGGGTGATTATTCCAGCACTGAAGATCAGACAAGTTACCCCTCACTTGAACCACGAGTAGCGACAAGACGAACAGGCCCGTCCGGCCAGAGAGCTACAGACGTACGCCTTTCTGTAACCTCATGCGCTTGTGTTGCTAGACGCCAATCACGACTGATGAATTGATGCAGGAAGATTGGGTTAAAAACGGTGAAGAAGCGGGCACGAACGTTGCCACGGTCTTTTCCGGTCATATATTCGCGACGCTCATAATGCAGCATGACACCGCTGACCCTTCAGGCAATCTCCAGCAGCAAGCAAGATGCGCTATCTGATCGCGCTCTTTACGCTCATTCCTCCCTCGTTTGCTCTTCCCAGTCCACCAGCTCCCGCTCAACTCCTCATTCTCGACAATGGCGTTGGACACCGCAGCACACCAGTCGCCCGCTGGAGCACCTCACTACGTTGCATATCCACTCGCGGATCCAATGCAACTTTTCTCCAACAATACGGCCCTGCGCCCTCGTCAAACTCCGTCGTTGAACCGGTCAACGGATATGGCCTCGTGCAATCGGCATCCACACAATCGCTCTTCCTAGCCACCGGCCAAGGCATCCTCCGCACGGCGCTCGATGGCTCGAGCGCGAAAGTCATAGTGGACAATGTGCCCGATCTGCACAGTATCGCCGTCGCAGACAAACAAAAAAAGGTATACTATGGCACCATATTCGATGGTTTCATTCGACGCGCAAACTTCGATGGATCCGACATCGAGGTGTTCCGCAATGTGTCACAGGGAATCAATTGGGACCTTGCGCAGTATTTTGAGCATGCCAATTCATATGCGGACGGTATACTGGTGGATGAGGACGCAGGATGGGTGTACTGGAGCGCGACCCGTGGGCCGGATGACGGGTCTGTCAGGCGCGTGAGGCTGGATGCGGTAAGGACGGGTGTGGATGATGACGCGGACGCAAAGAAGGAACAGATCCTGGTGAAGGGACTGAACATGCCCGGTCAGCTGGGTATTCGAGGTGGAGTACTATATTGGATCGAGCAGGGCCGGTGGTCCACTTCTCCAACATCCATGTCCCGAGCTGAACTCCCGTCGACGGCCTCGTCAGGCCTGCTCATGCCCGAGGTGATGGTGCATTCGAATCAGAGTAGCATTTTCTTGGAGAAGGATTACACTGGTGAGCAACAGATACTGAGCATCCAGAGCTTTGCGTTCAGCGAGGTGGGCGATAGCATCTGGTTTGTGATTCAGGACTCGGGAAGGACAATGTTTGCGAAGCTTGTTGAGTTGAAGTTGGGCAGAAAAGGCTGGGAATTGGAAGTGCTCAATAATGATACAAAGGATCTGGGAATCCCGATGGGACTGGAGTATGTCAAGTAGTGATCAAGCGTGTTGCAGAGGATTGTCACAACTGCATTGTGCGTAGCTGGCATCCCCACCAACGCTGGTTGATGTGATAGCGGTTCGAGAGCATGTCTCTTCAGAGACTAGCGAAGCTCTCATAATCGCAACGTCGTCTTAGTCCAATGCCCTGCAGACGGAACTCACTGCGTGCTCCTGGCCCTCTCAAGATCCTGCTCATTGAGCTCCCTAAGCTTTCCTGTATTGGCAACTCCTCCCGTCACAGCAGCGCCAATGACCTCCTTTGCCATTCCCAACATGCTCACGTCGGTGGCATAGTAGCTGACGTACTTACTCTTCACTTCGATCAAAGTCATGCGCGGGTCTTCAGGACCACCCGTGTGTGTTCCGTCTCCAACATCTCCAAACCACGCTCTTGTGCCTTGGCTCCACACATCCTTGATACGCGAGTCGCTGTTCGAGGAGGTGACGGCTGTGCCAGTGACGCTGATCCACGATTGGTCTTTCGAGTTCTGGAAAGTGATCTGGACCTCCTTGTTCTTCTCAAGGTCGGAGAACTTCTTCGAATGGCGATTTCCGAGGAAGAGGAAGTCGGGACCGGTGCGCTTGGCAATCGCCATAGAGCGGCCGACGGGACCTGTGCTTGTTAGGACATGTTCAACCACCTCCACGGACCCGTTGGAGTAGCTCATGGCGAGTAGCTTCCAGGTATGACTGGTACGCACCAACCCCATTGCGGTATGTGTTTAGCATGCCAACCTTCAGACCGTCTGCAATCTTGTAGAAATCCTGAATCTGTTGGTCTGTAGACGTCTCGTTGTCATATTGCTTGGAAACGGAGGGATCAGTCTTGGAGTCGATCTCACTTTGGTGGAGTGTTTCGGGCATCTTGAATATAGTGCTGGATGAAAAGGCTATCGAGTGGGATTTATAGTTCAAGAGGCAAGTGGATGGTCGAAGGTACGCAGCTGCAAGTCTACACGAAACACCAGTCGTGCGTACAAGTAGTCGAGGAGCAGACATGGCAGTATGGAGGTCGACGTAACGGTGAGCTCAGCGCTCAAGTAATGTCGGAGAATGAGAAGCTCTGCGAGACCGAGTGGCTTGTCGCAAGTGGTCAGAGAAGCACCATGACGTCTGGTATGGACGTGGTAGAGCACTGCGACGGGCTGTGGATGCTTCGCGTTGTCTAGGCACAGTGATGACGATTACAAAATATGGCGTCCTGCGCGTCACGCCAAGGTGAAAGCGATGGAGCAGCTCTCGTCTCCACCGTGGCCGGAATGCGCGGGGTCCGGACAAGGTCTCCAGTTCTTGCCATTGAGTGTGAAGCATGGAATTCCTGAAGATGGATGGTGGTTAGCACACCAAGCGTGGCCGGGGGTGGCCATGCGTGCCATGGCTGAGGGGTGTCGTGCAAGCGCGCCGAGCGAGGCAGGCGCGATCTGGCTCCCTAAACTCCCGGCACACCCACAAACAACGTCCCCACAATTGCTTCTCGCACACCCAGGATGGCTGCCGTCCCTTTGATGCACCAGCTCCAGGCCGCTGTCGATGCCAACACCTGGCTCTCTGGACCCCTGCCCGCGTATGTCTCCGCCGAGGACTACCACGATGGGCTGAAAGAGATCCGCGCTGCGCTCGGGCGCGATTGCGGCTTTGGCATTGCGATATCGAGGACCAAGTCATACACGCCTCAGAAGACCGGAGAGAAGAAGATCACAAGAGTCATGCTGCAATGCGCGCGATCCAAGGTGTACAAGACCAGAGGCGTGCCAACCAAGACTTATGCCACGAGGATGACGGGCTGCCCTTGGCGTGCCAAAATGGTGCCAGCACAGGGCGGCGGTTGGAAAGTCACTGCTCTGTGCGCAGAACACAACCACCCCTTGAACGATGAACTCAATGACAAGGGCATGCCGCCGCGGGCGAGGACAACACCGGCCAAAGGTGCGCGGGCACTGGCGAGTGCAGCCAATCGCTCCTATACAACGCCGAGTGATCCTCAAGTCGCACCGCAACCGCCATTCTTGCCTACTGTATCCGCGTGGCCCACCGTGACGGCAAGTGGCATCAAGGTGGGAATCGCAAAGGCCGTCGCTACGTGACAAGGCTGACCTGCGCACAGCGTACTGTGGTGTCAATGCAACAGCGCCTGCTATCAACTGCTCGTACTCAGTTTCCGCTCAACGAGCCAATGCTGCTGGTGTACAACGACAAATTCAACGAGATGCTCGGTGCTCACGCAGACCTCAAGCTAGCTCTTCAGGACAATATCCCATTTGCGCACGAGGCTGGCGTCTACTTCGCCAAGGGCGACTTCATTTATGTCTCCAGCAACCAGTTCGATCTGCCTACAGGGCGGGAGAAGGTTGTTGTCATCAGCAGACTCACACGCGATCTGTATGGGGAATGGACTCGACAGCAAGTTCCTCAAGAGGTGCGCATGCCAAGTGGAGGCGTGGCCTACAATGATGGTGTCCTAGATGGTGTCTTGTTCTGTTCCCAAGGTGATCTCGAGACTCCCGCTGCCCTTGTTCATTTGGAGTCAGACTACCCCTTCCGCGTACGCACATTGCTCAACAACTATCACGGGCGACGTTTCAACTCTCTGAAAGATGTTGCAATGCATTCGGATGGCTCCATCTGGTTTACTGATCCGGTGTACGGGTATGATCAGGGGATTCGACCACCACCGGAGCTACCCAATCAGGTCTACAGATTCGATCCGCATACCGGCGACGTTAGAGTCATGGCTGATGGTTTTGGAAGACCCAGCGGTATTTGCTTCTCGCCATATGAAAAAGTGTGCTACATCTCTGACACTGACTTCATCCACGGCAACGGCAACATTGACTTCACACGAGCATCTACCATCTACGCTTATGATATTGTGCAGCGCCGCAAATCTAAATTTCTTGCCAATCGACGCGTGTTTGCCATGGCAGATGTCGGCGTACCTGATGGACTCAAATGTGACGCAGACGGGAATGTCTACGCTGGCTGCGGCGACGGATTGAGCGTTTGGAGCACTGGCGGTGTCCTGCTGGGCAAAGCGATTGTTCCTGGTGGCCTGGCCAACTTCTGCTTCGGCAAGAAGGGTGAACTGTTTTTACTAAATGGAAAAAAGCTGTGGGTCCTAAAAGTTTCCGATACGGTTAAAGACGCGACGATGAGTCGCGAGGCTACGGAGGTCGAAGAGCCTTCCGACAGGGAGTAACGATCAGGTCCACGTCCCAATGAGCAAGATGGTGCCGAGGACGCACCGGCTGATATTCACATTAACAGCCTTGATGAGGTCATATTGGTATTGATCTATACCCAAGATCCTCCACAGGCTCTCTTTGACAGTCAGACCAGACCCCTAAACGTCTTCGCTGTGTCGATCACGCTCTGCCTATACGGAATCCACTCACCACCCTCGAGTAACTTCTGCGCCTTGCTGCTATCTACGTAGAGCTCGCCCTGGCCATCAATCCGACTGTAATCACTAGCATATCCCTTGCCCGGATTTCCAATGGGGATCCGCTCCACGGCTTTCGCGTCATTCTTGAACTCCTGTCGCAGAATGTCGGCAATAGCTTGAGGGTGATTGGCACTTCCACTAGCGATATAACGCTCCCCGTTCGTTTCATCGGGATGCTCAATGGGGTAACGGAGCAGCTGGGCAACGTCGCGGACATCAACGACTTGAGGAAGGCCAGCCATGGGTTGCGTGTCCGGTACGCCGGAGAACACCTGCCAGATGGATTGAATTGTCTCGCCGACTGCAGAGGCAGTTTTTGGAGCGACGACGGGTGGCCCGATGACAAATCTACGCCCTGTTAGTGTCTTGCACAACAGCCTTCTTGGTTCGAAGCGAAGACGTACACAGGGTTCACAGCTGTCATTGTAAAGGCCGGCTTCGTCTCCTTCTGGAACCCCCAAAAGGCCTTTTCGCCCGCAACTTTGCTTGCAGAATATATCACCGGTCCTGGGGTCTCAGTGCCCTTTGCTTCACACATGTTCTCCGCGAAGTCGTTCCAGTCTTCCTCTGTGAACGTATATGGAGGCTGCGCGGAACTCTTGACAGAAGCGATGGAGCTCATGACGACCACCGTCTTGAGCGATGGGCCGGCGTGGGTAAGCGCGCTGTTGAGCAACGTTTTGGTGCCATTGATGGCAGCGTGCAGGACGGGCACGGGATCCTTGAAGCCGAAGGAGACGGGAGAGGCGAGATGGGTGATTGCCGTTACGCCTGAGCAAGAGATTAATATTACGGTTTGTGCATCCACATCAAGGTCTGCTTATGCACCTCTGACGGCTTCGTCGAAAGCCCCGTCGACGGTGATGTCTGGGACTTCGACTGTAGTGAAGGTGCCAGCATCCGCATACTGCTTCAACGGCCCGTCTATTAAGTCTTCGACTGATCTCTGCTTGCGAACAGTACCACGGACAGCGTATCCGTGATCGAGGAAGTGCTTTGCGGCCACGGCCGCGATGTAGCCATTGACGCCTGTGATGAGTACGAGACCTTTGGACATTGTACTGGTGTTGGCGTTGAGCGTGTTGAAGATATGGTTCAGGCGGTTCATAGACTTGTTAGTCGTTCGAGATGAAATAGGGAGCGCAGACTGTAGTGCAGGTGGCACTTCACGGTATATGTACCTCCAACAATACGAGACTTAGTGCCAGACACGCCATACACCAGTAGCAGATGCAGCTTGATCTCGGTCTTTACTGCCTACAGCATACTCGTCCATAAACTAGCATTCTGGCTTTGGACTTCGCCGATTGGTCTTTCTATCGCAAACGCCTACATAGGGGCTTAGCGTGCCGAATTTCGGTATGACCATCGCCTGGGCCGACGACATGTTTAGTCGTCGAGCCGTTCGTAAGTTTGCTGTGACTGGCCATCGAGTTACCAAACCAAGTCTGCGTTGCGAGTACCTTAAGGCTAACCCTGTTTGGCTTCGTACGAAGAATAGGATGAGTAAACACGGGGGATGACTAAACGAGGGAGGAGGCATGAGGGGAGTCAAGACCACGCGACTGGAGCCGAAAAAATGCGATTAGCAAATCATAAGTTGGTTAATGTAGCCATCTTCATATCTCTTGATGTGGCGTGGTTATTCAGCTCCTTGCATTCATGAAGGGCAACTGATTGGTAGAATTGCCTCAGGTGCCAAGCAGAACTCGAGAAAAATCTGAGAGCATATCTAAAGGCGTCTAGGCGTATGTAACACGACGTATATGTCAATGGCAAGGGAAGCAGTAGCCAGCAAGCACCGCTTCCGCTGTGCGTAGAGATGTTTATCCAGCACGTTCGTGGGGTGTTCATGCGAGTCCATAATCTCGACACTGGTGAAGGAAAGCGATGCGACGGGAAGGAGCCTTATTTCGTGTGCATTATCTTCTAAACCTCGCCTTGGCTCCACGCTCCTCGTCTGCATCTGTATATATTGTACTCATGCCAGTCGTATCGTACATAGCTCGATGCTGCGCCTAGGGGCAGCACGGGCCCGACGTTTGTCACTCGGTATTGTCAATCGGACTGGGAATAATTCAAAGTCCAGAGGCATCCTAGGCAGGACAGCTGCCGATAGATGCGTGCGAAGCGCTCAGATGTATCTTCCGTGGGGATCTAGTCTGTCCATAAGTTCCATTGACTTTTCATACCTGCATTGAGTTAGAATCTGCTGCGAACGACGGAGGCACTGGAGAACTTACATTGTGAAGACAATGCCTCCGCTGAGAATGAGTCGACCTAATCGGGGCACGGCTCCAGACCAGAACGTCAACAGCCCTTCTTGCTGGAAGATCTTGACAACACAGTCAAGACTGTTCTTGTACTGGCTTCGCGCCTCAATCGACTGCATGCGTGTCTTCACTGTGTCGATGGGCATGGTGGTGTAGACGGTGATGACGCCGGCGAGACCCCCGAGGCCAAAGGTGCTTACCGCTCCCAGCTTCTCGCCAGGCGAGGCATACGATTGTGCGAGCTGCTTGAGGGATGTGTAGCTGGAAAATCGCACGGCCGAGTTGGCGGCTTGTCGTGCTGTGGTGGGGAGGAAGCCCTGGAAGAAGCCTCGGATGCCCTTTTCTTGTGCGATGATTCTTGATCCGTGAAGGAAGCCCCGCATGCGTGGGTTGGCGGCTTTGCGGTCGTCGATGCTAGGGCTGTGAGCACGGGGAATGACGTGGCCGACGGGGAGCTCACAGTTGTGTCTTTATGCTTTCGAATGGCGTCACTGCGAGTAATGACTCGGTGGCTCCTGCTCCAAATCCAGCTATGACGGTGGCCGGGCCGGAGACCTTGCCTTCAGCGTCTTTCAGCAGATCTCGGTAAAAGTCGAAGGCGACGAATCCTGCATGCAGCATCAGTTACCGCCCATGCAAGCAGCAGCCTTCGGCGACGCACGTATTCCGGCCTTGAGCGAGTTTCCGATGATCAGAGTCGTGCAGCCGGCATACCACTGCTTTCCGAACGGTGGCCATGGCAGCTTCTTGCCGTCTGGGAGTCGTCGGTTGAGCTGCGACCGCGTCTTCGCGACTGGGGGCTGGTCAGGTATGTTCGGACGTGGGCAGGAACGACAGCGACGGCATACATTCGGCGGGGTATGTAATGGCTAGCACATGGTGAGCGGCGGTGCACAGCGACGTGGGGGGGCGTCACTCAGTACATATTTCTACAGCGCCAGCACTTGCGCCAGCGATGATGGAGCGCAGTGCGCTTGCCTGCAGAGCTTCAGCACCCGGTTCGTCTCGCGGGACACGTGTGTCGTGGCTACCTTTTTCTTGTCTGTGCCTGCCGTCGCCATACTGTGCGTGTTTGCAAGAGTGCCCCGGGGTCCAGCAATGCGAGGATGCTCGGAGCGTCGAGGACGGCGCCGAATCGCGGAGGACATGACCGCATCCGCGCCAAGGCCATGACGCTCGTACCATGGAAAAAGTAGCTGCACTGCACTGCGCTGCACGGGAGCCACCTCCATCTTCGCGCGAAACAGTGCAAACGAGCCCACACACAACATGCTCGCCCTACGAAGTCTTGCCCGCAGCGCCCCGCGGTCTGCTGCCCGCCTCTCCACCACAGTGGTCCGCGCGCAGTCGTCGCTGCTGCGGAGCACCGCCGCGTGCCAGCCCGCAGCATGGACAGCAGCCGCACCCCGGCTCGCCGCCTCCCTCCACGTCTCAGCAGCGCGGAGGCAAGAGAGCAGCGGTGGTATGCATGCACACGACGATGCCCCGGTCGGCTCCAGGCTAATGCAGCGCAGTCAGCGACGAACTGGTCGCAAAGCTCCAGAGCGAGATCTCCATGGAGGAGGACATGAAGGAGGACGACGATCTGTCGGCGAACATCAAGGAGTACCTCGAGAACAGCCCCTTTGAGGTCGAGGACAAGGCCGGCAACCAGGAAGTCGTGCTGACCCGGACCTTTGGCGACGAGAAGATCCGCATCACCTTCACGACGGCCGACCTGAACAGCAACGTCCCCGGCGAGGACATGGCCGAGGATGCCGCCTTCGACGACGCCGACATGGACGTGCAGTCGGGCGGCGCCAACACCAAGGGCGCCATCAACCAGGGCAGAGGACAGGACGGGAACATCCGCGTCGCCCCGGAAGACCGCGTCGCCCCCGCGGACCGCGAGGAGCTCGAGGAGGACTACGACGACGATGGCAGCCAGCAGGGCTTCCCCGCACACGCCAGCATCCGCATCGAGCGGCCCGGCAAGGGCGCTCTTGCCATCGAGGCAACTGCCCAGGACGGCGACTTCCTGATCGAGGACCTCTACTACTTCCCCTCCGCTGACCTCGCTGACCCGCCCACCGCCGAGAAGGACTGGTCAAGGCGGACGCTGTACTCCGGCCCTCCCTTCAACAACCTGGACGAGGACTTGCAGATTCTGCTCGAGAAGTACCTCGAGGAGCGGGGCATCAACACCCGCCTCGCCCTCTTCATTCCCGACTACATTGACCACAAGGAGCAGAAGGAGTACATCAGGTGGTTGAACAGTAGGTTACAGCTTCGTTCCTCGTTTGCAGCAGGCACTAACGTGACCGCAGATGTCAAGAGCTTTGTCCAGTGAACTCAAACGTCCATTGACCTGTAACACTTCATCATATATCGCAATTCGTGTGGATGGCCGGCGCTGGAAGCAGTGTATAATAGCTGGCGGTTGATGATCTACGTCAAGTCACGGCCGCCAATACAAAACCAAGCGCAAATGCGTTGTTCCACTCTGCATCAATATTTCCTGCTCCCTACTCCAGTTGACGTTCCCGCTCGCTTATTACACACCAGCCCCGCTGCCTCGCGCTGCAAGTGTCCTTTGTCACCCGCATTCGGCGCCTGGTTTGCTCGCCTCGGGTTGGCGAGAACAAAGCGCGGACAGCCCAGCGAGACCACCTGCACGCATCCACAAGGCGATTGTTGGAAATAATAAATCGTTTGTTCGCTGCGTGGCGGATATAGCAAGGTGTGCATTCCGAAACACATTCCACAGCTTCAAAGGTCTTCCTGAATGCGGAGATGAACGAGACTCCAACAAAGTTCGCATGCATCCCACCTCCCGACAAGACGATTTGTACCGTTCGTCGCCACTAAATAACGTAGTATTACGTCGTGCACATCTCGCTGCTAGGAAGAGGTGGAGCTCTGTTGTGAGCAAGATGACGCTGAAGTCTGTACGCACCACCTCGAAAGATCCGAGTCGCATTCCAACCAATCTCCCGCCGCCGTATACATGGACCGGTGCAAGATCTGGCCATCTGAGGTACGTTGCACATGCAAGGGAGCTGTTCTAAGCACTACCCATTGACTCTCGCCACAGAGCCAGCCCATCCGACCTCACAACCACGTCGACTCTCCTCATCGGACCCAAAGGAACACCTTTCCTGATCCACACTTCACTCTTAATAGCACAGTCACCCTACTTCCGCGCTGCCCTCACCGGTCCTTTTACGGAAGCGACCACCAACACTGTCCGCCTCGATGACATCGACGTCACGCACTTCCAACTTTTGGTCTCATGGCTGTACAGTGGGTCCATCCCACCGCCCTACAAAGATGGAAAGCCCGCCTACTACACATTGTTGCACATCTACGCTCTCGCTGACCGCCTCTGCTTCGAGAGCCTGCGCAACGCCGTCGTAGACCTAATGTCCGACCTTGCAGACCGAACAAACAGCGTTTTGACACCGAGCGACACACGCATTCTCTACGAACATATTCGCGACTCAGCCCCGCTACGCAGCCTGGTCATCGACCTCTTTGCCTTCAAGAAGACTGACCGGTTGCTTGAAAACCATGGCGACTTGTGGCACGCTGCTTTCCTGCGCGACCTGTGCGTGCAATTGAAACGTCCTTGTGAACAAGCACTCATGCGCCATCGACTCAGAATGTGGTGCCCTGACTCGTGGCACAACGTGCGCGCTTGCGACAACTGTAGGACTATTCTACCACCGCGATACGGAGCTGTGGCCTGCGATGATTGCTGTGTGGCGTTTTGCACCAAGTGCGTCGAGGGCGGGACGGGTATGGCGGGCTGGGATGATGGGAGGGGAAAGTGGGAGCTTGTGGACGAGCATGGGGTCGATGCAACGGAAGGCGGGGCGGGAGAGGGCAAGGAGAGGAGGGTGAAGAAGTGGGAGAGTTGTAAGCCGTGGAGGGGGGCGAGGTGTATGCTATACCACGAGCATGATGAGACGGAGGTGTGTGGGGAGGTGTTTTTGGGGAGGTGACTGGGGAACGGTAAGGTGGATGGGATAGGTATGCATAGCCTGCGATTTCCACTAACTTCCTGTACTCTAACAGTATTGTATTGTGCATTTTCGATAACTGAAGCGATATACTCTTCGCGTTGAGCTGAAGCCCTCCTCATAGCGATATGGAAGATAGAAGGCGAAATGGTAAAGAAGCGGCTGGATGGTGGGTTGTGTCGCATCACTCAGTGACGCCGTCTATTCTTTGTTCGATCTCATCCGAAAATACACTACTATAGGTGTCCCATATTGGGTTGGAGCAATTTGCCCAAGGTATAACGCACCCTTGTGCCAGTAGTTGCTCTGCCAGTATCCGCCTCTTGCTGCATCGCTTCCATTACTCCTCGCTTGGATGGTTGGGTATCATATCTAACAGTCGGGGATTTGCTCCACGGTGCCGGCGCTGCTCTTGACGCACATGCCGTGGTTCTGACGAACATCAATCTCTGTCCACTTGTTAGCATGTGATCCAACCCATATACGCAGGTGTAATGATTATATACCTGAGATTGGCGCAGCAATGGCGAAAGCGGCCATGGAAAGAATAGTAGCGAGTACAGTGGTGAACTTCATCTTGACAGGATGGTTTCGTAAAGGTAAGACCAGAATTAGACAAGTATCGTAAAGTCGCCCGGCGACAAAGGAATGTACTAAAGTTGGTAGAGAAGAAAGTGCGGAATATGAGACTGGACGAGACTTGCAAAGGTGCGCTTGAAGTAAAGAGCCTCTCCGCCTTAGCCGGGCATCAAAACACTTTTATACAGTGCCCAGATTATGCTTAGAGCCGCAGTGCTGTCTCTACGTAGCTGCGTGGCCTGAAACCGGCGAGCGATGGTTCCTGAGGATCTGGTTTCGCATGCAGTATGAAGGCTTGCGCTCAAGCGCTGGGCGGGCCAAGAATGGCTGTCGAGAAGGCCAGCGGATTGGCGCATTGAGTGTGTGAGGCGGGACGTGACGTCTGGAGATGTGTCGAGAGTGCCTCAGAGTTCCAGTGGGGTTGTCCGGATGCGCATTGGTAGATTGAACTGTCCATGCATTGCGACACCGCTGGAAGATGATCGGGGTTTGGCCGCAGATGAGGGCAGAGTCTTCCTTGCCATGCAACTCTCAAAATCTCGAAGACAACATACGCATACTCGCATTTGCACTGAGTAACACTCAGCGAAGGTTGAGCCTAGCTGTGCTGTGGCACGTGGTGAGCGCCCGAGGCTGTTGGGATGAAACGTTGTCAAAACGCACTCGAAACTCGCAAGAGTTGAGTTCAACTTGGATGTGCCCAGATGAAAACAGTACATCACGTGCACCACTAGGGTGATTCAGTCTGGTTGTGGGCCGGGTGCCTGCTTCGGAAATCACAGATGGTAGAATTCTAATGTGGGGTGTTGCTGGATGAAGTGGTGCCGTATGGCGAATGTGTACTTCGTATGTTGGGCCACTTGCATGCCATTGGCCGCACATCGCGCTCGATGTTTGCGGACGCCTCCTCATGTCGACCCTTGAACACGACGCAACGGCCTCGAATTCATTGAGCCACACAAATAGATTGTGAGGCCTAAAGAGGCTGCCCGCTTGCTCGCTGTCTTCGAGGGATAGCCAAAGAAAAAACTTGCCACAATATGACCAGCACAGCAGAGGTGGGTTGCGTCATCAATTTCCTGTCAAGTTCACCGTCTGTTGCTCCTCGTCGGCAGCCACCTTCTGCCAATTGCTGAGTTACCCCCTCTGCGGATTCTGCTTGCCGGTCCGTTCACACTTCTCATCGTTGAATTGGGGATGTTCATACACGACCAAGGTTGCCAAGGTGAGGCAGAATCTGGTCGCCAATTGCGAGAAGTATAGGCCACGACAAGATGCTACCACAAGGAACGAGAGACACACGAAGGGCGTATGCCATTATGACGGTTAGAGTCGGCACTGCCGTGGACAGGACTACCACGGGCGCTTCGCGGGCGCGAGACCAACTTTGGCGGCCTCGCGGGAGCAGTAGGAGGTGAAGGTGAGCTGTCAGTGCGGAGCAGCAGTTTCTGCTTTGTCACCTCGCTCTTCCCTATCTCCACTTCCACGTGGGAGCAACAATCAACCACGCGGCACTTTGGGCAGTCACAGCCCAGCAGATCGAGTTGATGACGTATCATCACCTTCATCGGCCCTCCAAGGGGGAAGGAGAGGCTCAGCACGCCCCGGAGGAGTCAACCGCGAAGAAACGCACGGTGAGAAACCAAGCAGCACTGCAACAAGCGGCGCGCCACAGTACTGCCGAGAGAAGAGCAGCCAAAGAGCACGCGAGCAACGATACAATGCCAGACAACAAGGGCGTCGGCTGGCGAAAGAAGATCCAGAGCAGGCCCAAGGAGTCTCAGCCGCTGAAGGCGGGCGCCGAAGAAGGCATCGCCGCCGATGATGCGACCGACCGACGCCGTCACCATGGTTGGCGGAAAACTATACAAGGGAGTCGTCCTGCCACTCCAGTGGGCCCACCCGCAACGCCTTCAGTGGAGGATGCTGATGAGGCCCGCGGTGAACGTCCCGAATCCGCAACTCCTCGCCGCAACTCCAAACCCAAGCTGACTAGGTACACTTCGCTCTTTAGCACATTCAAAGAAACGCCGAAAGGACCAGATTTCGCTGAGCCGTGGAACGACCTAGAGCCAGACCCGGAGCCTTATGTGGATCCGGACCTTGCGATACAAGCGGTTCGGTCGCACATGATCAGCTACTCGATGAGACCCATTCCAGTCGAGCACAACAACGGGCTGTTTCGCGTTTTCGAGGCGTACCACAAACTCAAAGCGAAGCACGAGCACTTGCTGGCAGCTTTCGAGAGCACGGATCAGGAACTCGAAGACGCTAGGAGCCGGTGGGGGAAAGAAGAGCGAAGATATGCAGAGGAGATTCGTCGACTGGAGTTACTCATTGCTCAGGGTGCAACCGGTATTGCAGGGTACGCACCGAAACGTCGCCCGAGGATCGGTTTGCTGACGCAAGCACAGAGTACTATGTGCGAGACAAGGAAGCGTAGTTGATCGCAAGCGTATGCACCGGAAGACCATATCAAGTGACAGGTCGACAACATGGAATGGGTTCTTAACCCAGGATCAGGTTGATAATGAGATCAGAATCAGGAGCCAGAAAGGTGAGGTCTCGCTTCAAGCAGCTCTGACTGGATCCAAACTCATACAAGCAGTCCTTCTTCATCGCCCAACCTCACCTTCCGGCAAGATGGTGGCTTTGTCCCGACAGTTCACCGGAAAGGTCGATGTAGATCTTTGCGTCGGCACGCCACCTAGCAAGGACAGAACACTGGCACGCAAAGTCCAGAGTGAGCTAAACCTAGCTAAACTCAGCAGCATGGATACTACACCTTCTGTTACGGACTCTTCCTTGACTTCTGGCTTCTCCGGCGGCCTTGGAGACCCATTGCCCGACGAGGTGTCGGCGTCATCACCCGCAATGGCCGAGATGACTGTCGAATGCGATGCGTTTGTAGCGCTGCGTGAGCTGGGAGCCTTGGTTGCTCGGCGAAGAGGGCTTAATACTGAGAGCTTTGTAGACGGCCTCATGAAGCTGCTCTCTATGGCAGAGATCTACGTCAACACTGAGAGCGATGGGCAGGAACATCTGTATCAATGCCTGGCGCACGAAGCACCAAGCGTGCAGGACTCATGCATCGACGAGGTGACACCAAAGCGCACTCTTCGAAGGTTCCAGTCCCAGCCTCAACTTGCCTCTGACCAGAAGCGACGTCGCCACTTCTCTTTCGAGCCTGGAGAGGATCATTTGCAAGCACTCAAGGAGGAGCTGACACCTGTTGAAGGAGATCAACGCTCGGGCTCAAGCGCTTCAGTTCGCAACGCCCTGCAGAATTTTGACGCAGATCCCTCCCCCGGGGACCTAACGTCACCCTATCAGAGTTTAAGTCCGAATACTCCGTCCTCGAAGATCCCAAGTCCTGTGGCACCCTTTGGAAGTCTTCGTCGAGAATCATCTGTCTCAAGTCTGCAGTCAACCTTGACCAGCTCGAAGGATAGACGTCACAATTCTCAATCTAGCATCAGGACAGCATTCCGTGAAAATCAAGGAGGAGGCCTGCGTCCCTGCTCAAGCAGCAGAAGCAGCTCTTTCAACAATTTGCGGGGAACAGAACTTTCGCCCTCCCCCAAAAACGGCCCGGATCGGGTTGGTCTTCGCAACAGCATCGCCAGCCTCTCTGCAGCTAGAGCAGCAGACCAGCCAAATCGCGTCGCAAAGTCTGGCGGTAGCAGCCCTGCAAGAAGCAGCACAAATTGTCCAATGATTGGCTCGTTCGCTCACTCAGCTCACGGCGTAGGCCAGCTCAACTCCGAGAACCACAGCCCGAACAGGCGCGACGGAGCAGCCTCTCGTTGAATCGTCGTCTGCCGGCCTTGAGTCTTAGGGAAGAACGACTTTAGCCGTCCGGTGATAGCACGTGGACAGTAAGTAGTGTGGGATTGCCTTCAGGAGATTGCACTGAGCTCACAGCTGCGGCGTGCAGTAGGCATCTGGCGTCACGTCACAGCGCCGACCTGGTCGTTGGAGATAAATTGGCGGTGCCTCGCATGAGGGTCTCTGCTTTGGCCCTATCGGTCTTATGTGTGACGGTTGTTACATAGTCATTGAGGAATCGATAGGCTGTCGAGTATCTGCGTTCTACAAAGTCGTCTACGTTCTCTCCCCAATCGTCACGATGGGTACTGGTGCATCGAATAGGTGAGGCACAAATGGCAAGCACGTACTGAATGTGCCAGACACTGGACAGCCCTGAAAGCTCACGCATACTGAAACTGACACTCGTGGTACACGAGCCAGTAGCGACATAGCGACTCTGCAGTATGTAATCAAATTTGGTCGCCCAAGCGGAAAGCGAAATGAGTCTTTTCCAGGGTCAAATCGCCACTGGAGTTCACATCAGCACAGCGATTACGACGCTTCCCGTCACAGCCTGTGCCTATGACAGCTGGGCGTTCATGACCTGTCTGAAGGTAGCACGGAGGTTACTTGTCAGTCTCGTTGTGGCTAAGGTATCTTTTCCAGAAGGACCCAGGGCGCTTGTAGCCGAAAGAGTGCAAAATCTACCACAATGAACTCATACACCGATCTAGTCCTCTCGAGCCCGATCTACTCAGCTCCATGTCTTGCTGCAAGCCTACGCGTCCAGAAGACGACTGCTTTTGCGTGATTAGCTGCACTGTGTTTACGCCACAGGTCTCTCGCCACACTTTGTCGATCACGACCCGTTCGTAGAGCCGCAAAGCTGTGGCTGTGCCGGTCCCCGGGTACACTGTCAATCATGGCCTACTTGAGCGGCCCTTCTGCCGCGTGATAATCTGCACGGCATCTGGTTCGTCGACTGATGGTCCTTTGACGTCGGTCTGTGACCTGTCGCCACACTTATTTTTACACAGATTCGCTTCGCCGTGGATTTCTCCGCCGCGCTATCGGTCAATGGTTCCAGCTGCTCGCAATTGGGCACGGCGGTACCAATACATGCAGCAGCGCGCATCCTGGTGCAACTGCACATCGTGGACGCTTTGGGTCGCGTCCGCGCTGCGAAATGTTTCGGTCATTCCAGCAGCGCAACACGGGCGTCGTGATTATGACGAGTGCGGCGAAGCGGGCAGGCAGTCTGGTGGGCGCTGTTTTCGGGAAAGCGCCCGCTAACGACTCCTTAATCTCGGCTTGACAGCGACAAAACAACGGTAGGAATTAACTCATCAGACTAGGGCAACGGGCGAGCTGGCTATTCACAAGCGATACGGCGCCAACGGCTGATTGCGGGATTGGCCCGAGGAGGTCGGACTGGCGAATTGGCGGGGAGGCACGCAGGGGAAACGCGCCGCCAGCACGAGGAAACGGGCGAGTGGTAGGGATGGGCGCTGGTCGGCCGCTCCATGGGGCCTGCCGCGTGGAAGCTGCAACTGCAACGACAAGGGAAGCCTGTGGCTCGTTCGGGACGCAGGACGCAGAGGGAAGGGAGCTGGGCCGGGGACATGTCATGATGCAGACGGTACGCGCCGCAGAGGATGGAGTGTGTGTGTGGTGCGGTCGAAGGCGGCATAGCGGGCGTGCCGGCGTCTGGCCGCGCAAGAAAGCACAGTACCGTACCAACGTACCACGACCACAGACGAGCCTCGAGACGGCAGGGCAGCCACAGCAGGCGCGCACGCGCACGGGCACTGGCACTGGTGTGGCAGCGCGTGTGGATTCGAGAAACGAGCGACTGGTAGCGACGGCGCAGGCTTTGGGGCGGATTTGCGTTCCAGTGCGCGGGATGGCGACAGCTGCAGCGACAATCGCGCCCCTTCGGGCGACGCAGAGTCTGGCCGGCTCGCGGCTGTCGTAGGGCAGGTGGCTGTGCAGAGCGGGATCCGGGTGATCAGTAGGGCCTGTATGGCGCTGTATGGCCCGGTGTCGCGCAGAGAGCACGACGGCTCTGTGTTAGCTGCAGCCGAGTCGACGTCTGAGGCCGCGCAGACGGCCAGTGTTTGCGCGTGGCTAGACCGTCCTGCACTGACCGTTCCGATGCCACGCGCCCTGGACAGCCCATGCCATCATCCCATGTCAGCCAGGGCATCGCCGCTTGGCCTACTAAAGCCCTGTGGCTTGACCCCGAGCTTGACCCTCTTGAGGACGCCGCTCCGTCTCATCACCACTTCATCAACGCTCCCCAACGCTCCGACTTGGACCGCACCGTCCCCTCGTCTTCACCGCGCCGCTCTCCATGCGCCGCTGCTGCCTCCTGCGCTGCCCCGTCGAGCCTCCCCGCGATGTTTCGCAACCGGTGCGTCTGTCCCCTCTGGTTGCTCGCCCATGCTGCTGGTTGCGCCCGCGCTGCAGCGTGCTGTGATGTGCGCGCGTCGCGGGTCGCGGTGAAAGCCCTGGTACTTGGCCGCCCGTACTGACCGCCCGACAGGACCAACTCGCAGAAGCCGAATGAGGACCTCCTCGAGTCGTTCAAGAGTGCCTTTCCGCACCTTGCCCAGCGCTCGCACTCGGTCGCGGGGCCGTCGGCGCACTCGCTCACAGACGCCCTCGACGTCGCACACCCCAGGTATGTGACGCCATGCCGATATTGCTATTGCTGTTGCTCCTCGCAGCCGCTGACCACCACCGTGCGCCAGACATGCGCCCGACCACGACGACATCAAGGACCAGGACCCGACGCCGCGTGGAAACGACCAGCCCTGGAGATTCACGCCGTCGCTGCTCGACCCCAACAGCTTCGCATTCACCTCGTTTGCCAACCAGCCGCCTGGCTACTACACGCCGACGCCCGGCGGCACCAACACGCTCTACCACAGCCAGGCGGGAGATCTGCACACTCCCGGCTTCAGCTTCGGCCTAGGAACACCACTCTCGCTACCCACCTCCGAGGGCGGGGTCCATGCTGGCCAAATCGCACCCACCGCCCAACTCCACGGCTTCAATCCTCACGCTCTCGGCACCCACCACCACTTCCAAAATGTCAATCCGTTTGGCGTCCAGCCGCAGCACTCGCAGGCCTTTGCGCCACACCAGTTCACCCACGCGCCATCCGCATTCGACCATGCTCCCTTGGCGCAGCCGCACGAGGACTCTCCCATGGACAACATGGTCCCAGACGTCGAGATGCAGGAGCACTCGCCTTTGATCGGCTTCGCACCCCATTCGTACCAAGACAACCTCGCGGCCGCCGTCGCACCACCGCCTCCTCCTCCAAACCAGAATTTCCGATATCACGTTACCTTGAACGCGCCCACCGCCATGATCAAATCGTCAGACGAAGTTCCCGTCACCTATCTCAACAAAGGCCAAGCTTACTCCATTTCGCTGGTGGACACAGCCCCGGTCCAGGCCTCGCCCGCGCCCGTCAAGTACCGGACTTTCATCCGCATCTCCTTTGAGGACGAGCAACAACGGCAACGACCTGCTGCCTGCTGGCAGCTCTGGAAAGAAGGACGTGGAACCAACGAAGCTCATCAGCGCGGTGGTCGCCTGCAAGCCGTTGAGTTCGTAGATCCCAGTCAAGTCGGCGGCGGCGAGGTTCAAGGCCGGCCAAGAGTGGAGATTGAATCTTCTTCTTTCGACGGTTTCGCCGTGACGTGGACGCCCGTCCACAACGCCACACCTGAATGCTCCCTGGCCGTGCGTTTTAACTTCCTCTCAACCGATTTCAGCCACTCAAAAGGCGTGAAAGGCATCCCTGTCCGGCTCTGCGCAAAGACTGAACTTGTCTTGGACGAGCCCGGATCACCACAGGGAAAGCTGGACGCCGAGCTATGCTTCTGCAAAGTCAAGCTCTTCCGCGACCATGGGGCCGAGAGAAAACTTTCAAACGATGTCGCCCACGTCAAGAAAACAATTGACAAGTTGAAGCAGCAAATCGCACAGGTAGAGTCCGGCATGAAAGATTTCGGCAAGCGCAAGCGCAGTAGCTCCATCTCTAAAGGCAGTGCAAGCACACGGCCTGGAAAAGTTCCAAAGCACAAGAGGACCTGGTCCATGTCTTCGGCAAGCTCAAACTCTGGAGCGCGTGCTCCGGCAGAAGAGGACCTCCACATCAAGCTGGCCTCTCTACAAGACATGTTCAGCTCAACTAGGCCCGTGAGTGTCTTATACTTGAAGGGCGACGAGCAAGATGACCCGGACCTGCACCCCGTCCAGTTGGTCTCTAGTCCGCAAGATCTTTCCAAGCTCGATACTGCTATTGATGCTCAGATGTGGGAAGGTCAGAGCACAAATACTGGTGCTTCATCCATTGTCTCGCCAACGCCCAGCTCGCAGTCTCTTCAGTCAGAGAAGCGTCGCGGCTCATCATTCCAACGGCCGAAACCTTTCCAACCACCGTCGCGCATGACTTCGAACGAATGGCGGAGCCTTCCACAGACTGCAACGGGCGATCTGAAGGGCATGGTCACGATGCCTGGCGGCGCTGATGTTCCCACAAAGGTCCAGCGGCCTTACTCTGACGATCACGCTTTATCCGGCTGGATTGAGGCTTTGGGTGTTGACCAGACATATCAACCCCCACCCGAGCCAATGCTCAAGCCAGGTATGCAGCTTCAAGTTGATATACTGCACAATATACTAATACTATCTTTAGTGGCATGCTTCTTTGTACAGCCACGGATCGCAGGACGGCAGCCAGACGACAACTACTACCGTGCCGTATACCTCATGGAACGCACCGTGAAAGCCCTCGTCAGCGGTATTGCAATGAAGATCAGCGTCGAGCCTACAAAAGTGACTCGCACAGTTCGTGTCAATCAGAAAGGGCTGCAGATCCTGATGGATGACGATGCAATCAGCGCAATTCCCGAGCAGCAGGATATGACTGCTGAATTCCACGAAATTGGAACACCTCCAGTACATCACCTGAAGCGCGAATGGGACGCCGGACCTACGGATATCCAGGTCGATGGCGACGTCAGTGTCATCGAGAACGTGAACTCGACTGGCTATGAGCTACGTCTTCTCTTTTAGATCTCTACACAACTGGGCCGCGACAAGACCCCAACCATCATCACACCTCCACTTCAACTATCAGGACCACCTCACGACCTATCACCGTAATGATTTTGTACTCTTCCTGGGTTCGGATTGAGCCACCCAGCTCTATAGGGCTTAATGCCGTCCAGTCGTCTCCCGACTCGACTATCTCACACTCGGCGTTGCGACACTCTGGAGATACCACGATCTCTTTTCGGGTTATCTTACCTTTCTTTTGTTGATACCTTAATTGCTTATTTTTTCTTCTGGTTCGATTCACGATACCCATTATACCTTTTCACCTTTCCAGCGGCTTAAGATTGCAAGTAACGAGCGGGTGCGATACACGGCGGCACGAAGCAACTACTATATACACACGGTGCGGGGCCAAATAGGCACGGAGCTGTCATTTCAAGATACACAAGGACAGTGATTGTCCTATTATTGGAGGAGATGGTTCGATCTGCCTCGAAGACGAATAGAAGTCTTTGTACTTTAACGCCTTGCTTCACCTTTCCTCAGTCTTCCCTATATTCACCCGTCCCGCTCTCCGCGAATTTCGCGCGCATTGCTCTGGTTGCTGCGTTCGCTTGCAACATTGTTCAATTCGTTGTTAAGGCTGAGGTGACAGCACCGAGTGGTCCCGCACATCGTCGAGCCCAAGGACGAAAAGTTCGACTCTGTGTCGCAGTGACAAGCTTGAAACACCAATCAGAACTCACACCACAATGTTCCTGTGTACATCCGGCCATGGCAAATATTGCACCAACGAGACATTAAGCGCGACCCTCAATCACATCACCGATAAGCGGAGGATCGTGGCGAATCGACACGTCAGGTACTCAAACACCGACTTTTCGCGTATTGCACTCTGAATTGTGAATCAGTCCGCTGTCCACTGTGCAATGGGACCCTGGAGGAAGGGAAATGAAGTGGCTGGAGGGCAGGTTTAGCCGACGGTCGATCGCACAAGGGTGCTCCAGCACTACAAAAGGCTGGTGCCCGAGACTTGATGTCATCGTGCAGCCTCTACCTGGCAAATCAGATGGACCGTACACTGTAGTGGAGAAGAGAAACATATGCAGGAGCGCTCTGGACAGATGCGCTGTCAATTTCACAGACAATGCCGATTGAAATGAGGCGGAGACCATGAAACCTGTGGAAAGGGCGACTTGGCCGCTTGTCAGTCAACCGTTCACTCCACGCGGTCGCAACATGAAACAAATGGCGCAGAAGAATCGATAGCTTCAGCGTTATGGACAAGACCGCGGAGGTCAAGCGCCCCTTTGCACACTGATCAAGGATACTCTGATAGGCAAATGAAGGGAGGTGTCCAGTAACTGTAGTGGCATTGACTTGCCTCGGGACTATTGATCAGCCACAACGAGTTCAGAGCAATGGTGTCGTTCGTGCCGTCCTTCATCTAATGGTCTTAGCGTCTGCTAGATGTTTTGGCGGTACGACACTCCGAAGGGGAAGCTTGCGAAGTGCCACAAGGCCTTCGCCACAGTCCATGTGCCCAATGGAACCACCGTGGACCCCGATAGACCTTCACTTCCCCCAAGGGAACGACACACGGGCGACGCGTACTCGCTTTTTACCGAGTGTCCAGAACAGGAAGGAATACTTCCTGTACCCTAGGCTATCCATCAATCAAACACCTCCGAGTATCTAAGTTTAGTAAACGAACATTGGGCCTAGAAGGAGAACGGTGTTTGACCGCCCAATCATCATGCGCAGGTACAAGATCGACACGTCCATTTCTTCATGAAGACCTTGGAGGTCAAGCCACAGTGGCGCATGCAGATGAATTTGCCACTGCAAGCTCGGGAAACTCTTCCAATGCCTTACAACACCCGGACGAAATACTCCCTGCAGCTGTGACTCAGACTACAGGCAGATCTTTACGCAAATTCGAGAGACCCAATGGAACTACTGGGGCATTCCATCATCATACTTGACAACAGCTGATCTCGCGGACCTAGACTGACGTTTTGCACAGCCACAAATACGTACTTTGCGTTGCATCGTTGAACTGCCACCACTGAGATGCACATGATTTGTGAGTGGTCCCATCCTGCAGCCCCGCTTCATTAGCTCTGTCATTGCGATGCCAGACGTAGAATTAAGCTTGCAGATCACGCCTTCTGACAGCACGTTTGGTGTCGAGCCGCTCACCATTCGGTACTCCCTCAGATGCGGGACGTAGCGTGACCGTGCAGAGCGACGGTGCAAAGCGAACGTTTGAATTCGGAGCTTGTGCGGTGTTCTGGAACCGCCGAATGGTGAGGCGGAGACTGCGCGCTTGCAACAAACAAACGTAAGAGAGTTTAGTTCCTTTGGGCTTGTACTTGGCCTCCTCTCCCGATGCTGAAAGTCACAACACACAAACAAAGAAAAAAAAAACCAGCGTTCGGTAATTGCACGGATCCCAACGTGTGATAGCCGCAATCTAGTGACAATCCTTCCACAGTAGTCTGCTCTGCTCATCGCCATGACTCTTGGCCTGCAAGATGAGGGCGCACAACAAAGCAAATTTTGCAATCTCCATCCCATGTTACGCGTCGGAATCGCCCACGGTCCCGATGGCGTTCTCTTTGTAGCATCGCAATCAGCCGACCACAACATGCAATTTACTAAGATTGCGAGCCTTTCGGCGCCCGAAGTCGGTGTGCAAACATGGCTAAGTGGATGTGCCGAAGCTGCCTCCGGATCATCCCCACTGCCCGTACGTTTCAGATGACCCAGATAACGCATGCCGAGCTCCACACACCTCACCTCACCCCATGATCCACTGCAAATCATACGTCACACCCTCCGCATTGGGATGGACAGCTTCCATCCTTCCGTAGTGTCCAAAATCGGACCTCCACTGCGATCCGTCCAACACTCTCATCTCGCGCAATCATCATACTGTACAAGTCCCAGCTTCCTCATGCAGTCAGGCACACAGGCTAAAGTACACCTGTACCAAAAAGCGCCTTTTCGCTACCAGGACTCTGCGTAGTCGCATGCGCGTTATCTCGCTTGTGTGTGCCACCAACGAGTCAGCGCAGCGGCATGGGTGCAGGCCACGAATGAGACTGCGTGTGGCGCGGGTGACAATGCTTGAGGGGGTGCAGCACACCGCTGACGCTCAGCTGGAATACTGCCGGTTGGCGGCAGAGTGTGATGCGTACCTGCTGGAGCCACGTTTGCGCATGCGGTGAAGATTCTGGGAATACGACGTGCATGCAGGTAGAGACGATGCATCCGTGGGTGGTAAGCCGGAGAAATCCGCAGATTGAGATGCAGGAGCAAACTCTAGGGTTTGCTTCTTTCCCATTTCCGCTGGTAGCCAGGGTGAGCTTGGAGATGGTAGAATAGGAAAGCCCTCCGGCATGGCAAAATGGAGTTTGAGTAATGTTCTTCGGGCCCCTTCGATAGTCGACGATGAGGTGTCCATTGCGTTGTCACAGCTTCCCCGGGTGATGTGCTGGTTTGGTCGGGACACCCCAGCGAGCATCCGGAGAAACTGTACCTGTAAGCAAGCAAACCGTTGCGAGCAAATGGAAATCATCATGCATGCGGTACCCGATCTCGGCGCCATAGCACCGATTCGGCAATCGAGCCTCGTCTGAGCTGACGATCCTACATCAGACCACCTCCCTACAGTGGGCACCAACTCTGGGGGGGAAAATGTTCACTAGTCAATAGGAGACCTTATTGAAAGGCAGGGATAAGCTGTCGAGATTACCTGGACGAAGATGATGTGTTTTGTGGGTCTCATGGAGGCCTTGGAGCATTGCGAACTGGGTTCAGGATTCGAAGGGTTGAGGCTGGTAAAGCAGTGGCGAGAAGCCGGGTGTAACAAAGATTCCTGACAAGAAGTATGCAGTATTCGTAAATGGGCGTGTAAAGAGGATTTGAAGTCGAGAGCGGAGGGAATACGCCGCAGATAGCCACAGAGGATGTAAGTGGAGGTATGATCGGATGGCGGACGAGTTGGAGGGCCTTGAGTTGCTACATGGCGAGATGCTTATTCGCACCTTATATCGACGCATGCGACAGTGACTCTCCTACACCCATGGACGTACAACGCAAACTCTCTTCTTGTTCCATCATTGACCATGCTATGGCGTAGCGTGCATATAACATGAGCATTCGAAGAGCTGTGGTAAAGGTGTATCCGACATACAGAGAAATACTTGACTGCCCTTTGGTCCCCCGTCCAGTACATACTATCCTCTTCATTCAATCGTCCAACTCTCCCCCAAAGTCTACCAGTCGCAGCTTCCGTGCATCTTTTGGGTGGAACTGCGCAACTTTGGCTCTGACCAGAAACCTGCTCGCTGCAGAATCCCGTTCGAGCTGGAAGTACGACTTTCCACCACCAGGACCTACAAGCGTCGCGAACAGGTTTTCAATCAACTTCCTCATCTCCGCATCTGCAGCTTCGGCTTCTGTCGGCGGGTCTTCTTCTTCCTCGTCGACCTCGACAGCTGCGTTGTTGCCCCATATCTGATCGATTCTACGTTGGCGCGACTTCTCGGAAACTGGCTTTTTGGACGACTTTGCGCGTCCTTTCTTCGTGAAGCCAGCGGCGAGCGTGTCATCCTCGACATGGAGCATATCGCCTACCACAGGCCCACCGAGCTCTTCAGCTGCGATCATGGCCGCAAGATAGTCATCGATGAAGTCGTTCATTGCTTCGCCCAAACGTTGCATTTCCGCGTCGCACTTGTCCTTTTGGGTACGTTTGGCGGTGATCAACTGTCTCGCAAGCTGAGCAGGCGTCTTCTGGGAGCGATCCTCATGCTGAGCATGCAGCCGCTCAATCCGATCCTCCATAGCTTGCGTGAGGAGCCTGGCGTCATGGAGGTTGGCTTCTTCGCGCCGCAGACTTGTGCCGGCTTTGGTGAGTTGGTCCTGAGTGCTGGCGATGGCTTCCTTTGTTCCTTGAACGTTCTGCTCAAGAGAGCGTGCTGCTAGTAGGGTGGGCAACACAGAGCCTTGGGATGGGAAGAACGTGGCTATCGGCCTCAGACTTTGGTAGGCGTGTTTGACTGCTGCCAGTTGCTGTAGCTTCTGTCGCGGATCCTCGGACGCGTAAGCCGCGGCTTGTAGGTCGGTCTGCGACGGAGATCGTAACTGGGAACGGGTGAGTACAGTGGACGACGTATCATTTTTCATTGTGTTGCACCCTCTCCAATGCAGCTTGCTGTTCTTGCACGCGTGCCTGCAGCTGCTTCACTGTTTGTGCCAGACGCGCTTCCGTGTTGGACGCGTCAAAGTCCATGGCGTCATCTTGCAGTTCGCGTGCCTGCTTGACATAGTCTCGGATGCGCGGAACTGTTTCTGTATGCTGCATCATGTCTGCGAGAGGCGTCGTTGGGTGTTGAATCTCGACAGGCGTGGAGGCAGGTGGTACCGCACGGCACGTGACCGCTAAGACGCTAACGCCGACGATCGCACCCGCTTCCTTTTCCACCGCACTTGCAACACTTGTGCGACTGCCTCCCTCGCACCATCCGCCCGCACCTCTCCACCAGCGCCCCAAGGCCCTTCTGCAGCATCACCGCTTCCCCTTCCTTCCTCCCGCAGCCGTTTTCCTCGCCGCACAGCTACAGGCAGGCGCGCACCTCGAGCTCGCCGCTTCTGAGACGCTGGTAGCTTGCCGAGAAGGTTTGACGAGCGAGCTTTCTTTACTTGGGCTCCTTTCTTCTCCCTCAGCGACGCCGTCTCGCCCTAGAAAGCACTCACCCTCCTCGACCTCTACGCCAGGCCTGCACCAGCACCAGCACCAGCACCAGCACCAGCTCCAGCACGCGTGGTCTCGCTCATCGAGGCCCCCATCTTCCGACCACCTGCACTCTCTGCACGCTCCAGCCCTGTTCTCGCCTCGACGACCTCACTCTACGCCCCTCCCACTCGCACAGTCCTCCCCCAGCCGCCAGCACCAGCACGCTTTCTTTGACGGCCCCCGCTGTACATAACGTCGAACAATTGAAGAATTACTCAGCATATCGCTCGAGTGCTCTCCTGGCCAGTGACGCGCACATACCCTTTGTCAAGACTCATCAAGTAGGAACCATGTCTGCATCCCCGACCATCGCCGCCTCTTCCGCCAAGCGGCCGCTGGAGGAGCCCTCTTCGCCTGCCGGACCCAACGACCAGCCCGATGCCAAGCGTCCTGCCCTCGACAAAATGGTCAAGGACGAGCCCGCTGCTGACGACATCGAGACGGCAGAGCCAGTCAAGGGCGAGGGCATAGCTACAGAGGACATACAGACTGAAGACACCAAGCGCGTGATGGTGGCTCCGGTCGCTGAGCAAAACGGCGCTGAGCCTATCCAGACAGACACGGTTGTCCCGGATGCCCCTTCCATCCTCGAGACACAGCCTATTCAATCGACATCTGGCGCCAACGGCCGGCCCATGTCGCACAACCAGCAAGTAGATGAGACAAATTGGCTGCATCTGCGCGCGTGCATCGGCACCAGCGAGGCCGCCACCATCATCGGCAAGGGCGGTGAGAACGTGACGCAAATCCGTCGTCTGTCTGGCGCAAAGTGTACTGTCAGCGACTACTCGCGCGGCGCTGTGGAGCGCATCCTGACCGTCAGTGGCCAGGTCGATGCTGTCTCCAAGGCGTTCGGCTTGATTGTGCGCACGCTCAATCAGGAGGATCTCGAGACCCCTTCGACATCGACATCGAAAGCCTACCCCATGCGTCTCCTCATTCCCCACATCCTCATCGGCTCCATTATTGGCAAGGCTGGAGTCCGCATTCGTGAGATTCAAGAAGCCTCTAACGCGAAGCTGAATGCATCTGATACCCTCCTTCCCAACTCTGGAGAGCGGTCTTTGGTCGTCCTCGGTGTTGCTGATGCCGTGCACATTGCCGTCTATTATGTCGCGCAGACACTGGTCGAGCAGCTGACCGAGCGCTTTGGAGGCCCAGCGGCTTCGCAGTACGCAACCCGCAGCGGCATGGCTGCGAACGTCGTCCCGGGCGGCATGTCTGTCTCGCCGTATGTGCCTCAGCCTGCTGGAGGTCAATATCAGCAGCCAAACAACTTCCGTCGTCAAGAGCCTCAACGCACTCCCGCCCACACAGGGTACGGCGCAGGACCTCACATGCACGGACAGCCCGTTCAGCCATCTCCGTATGGCCATCCCAGTATGCCTTATGGTGCTGGCTCACCTGGACGCGCTCACTACGGCGGCCCTGCCCAGCCCACTCCTTATGGCGCTCACCACGGCGCCGCTCCTGTCCCCCATGGCGGTGCACCGAACCAACCGCCGGTTTCGATGCCCGGCCAGCCTCTCACCCAGCAGATATTCATTCCCAACGATATGGTTGGTGCGATCATTGGAAAGGGCGGCGCAAAGATCAACGAGATCCGCCAGCTCAGTGGAAGTGTCATCAAGATCAACGAGCCAACTGACAACAGCAACGAGCGTCTGGTAACCATCACCGGCACGCAAGAGTGCAACCAAATGGCACTTTACATGCTCTACTCGCGACTTGGTGAGACCTCCGCCGCACATCTCTTCATTGTTCGAGAAACTGACAGTCTCGCTAGAATCCGAGAAGCATCGAATTTAGGCATCGGTGCTCCAGGTTCTTTGCGCAGTGGGTGCTTAAATGCAGGAAATTGCTTTACTCGGTTCGACGAATGTGCATTCGGAATGGCGTTGCGGTCTCAGCTTTTCGGGTTTCCTGGAAGTGTAATCTACGTACAGGCCCCCGCACAGAGTCTCGGGCAACGTCAGCTGGCTTCTCTCTTCGCGGCCACTTGGTACAGATCGAATCTACTTAACAATCACATAGCGGTAATTCATCAAAAGTTTCTTAGATTGTCTGCTTACAACTGGCCGACTGTCATCCTGTTTGTCGCCACTAAATCCAAACGTTCTTCTGACCTCCCAAAGTAAACTTCGGCTCATCGTCGTAGGAGTTCTCTGGTCCGTTTTTCTTTCTCCGTCTTCTCTTCTCCCGTCATTTCTGGCGATCTAGGTGCCCTAGCATCCAAATTCTCGACCTGCTCATTCGCGTCGCTGATGTTGACTTCACCGAGTCTTTCTAACCATTCTTCACTTCTCTTGGTTATACTGCCTTCTTGTCTCTTCTTGACCTCGTGCTCCTCGGCTAGCAGAAGAGCGTACACCTTTCTCCCGCTGGTTGGGTGGAATCCGCCAGCATTCTCATACCGAGATATGAAGGTTGGGATGTATGCTCGCTCTGATGCCAGCATGGCACGAACGTGTGATAGGAAGGGTGCGAAAGGAGTCTGTTGGAGGTCTGGATGCTGGCTGATGTGCGTCTTTGTAGTGACAGTCTGGTCATGTTCCAAGAAGAGTGGACGCAGCTCGCTAATCCAAAATTTCCTCGTGTCATTGCTGATTCGGAGCCAGTCCATCAACACCCCGATCCCGTACATTGGCTGATCTGGATAGACTGAAGCACGATCACGGAAGCTCCCGAGCCATTCCACGAGATCAGTGCAACTGAGTGTAGATGCAAGGTGAATCATAGTGGCAATAAGCTCGACATACGAGATGAGTTCTTTGGTGTTTAGGGTGCTGCGGTGAGACGTGAATACAATCTTAGCGGTGGGGTGTCGAAGCTCGTTATCCTGCAAAGTAGCTTGGCCCGATCGAGGCCCATGATCCCGTCTTATAACAGAGGCTGCACTGCTCATTCTTGTCGGATCGTGGGGGCTTGCGCGGTCGGGCGCCGCTTTGGTGTCAACGAAGTCAGTACCAGATTCGCAGGACACGGCCAGATGTCTTCCACGCTCCTGAAACTTCCTCATGTCCGCCACAAGCTCGTCAGTATCCATGCTGTTCACAACATCGAACCACTCCCTCCTCCTTCCCTTTGTTCTCTGACATGCGGATTCCTCCTCCTCGAGCCTACTCAACCACTTGTTCTTGCCTCGCTGATACATTGTATCCTGCCGCTGATCCATCAAGTGCTTTTCATCTTTCAGCCTTTTCCACAACAATTTTCTCTCTTCGCCTAGCTGGCATATTGCTCGGTGCTCGAGGAAGCGAGATAGGGACCAATACTCAAGCAACGCAGTGGGTGTCGTAAGAAGTGTGAGCTCGCGCTCGATTGCTGCAAAGGTCGTCAACACTTTCTTGACGAGTGCAACATCCAGCATCTCTGGTGTGCCCTGCCGCATTGCTGGTCGAGCAAGAGAAACGCGAAGCCAGCATTTCTCCCCAATTACCACACTCCACCAGGGCGCACGGCCCTCTACGCCTTCTACAGGTCCTTGAAAGTTGGACATTATATGCAGCGCTTCGAAAAGTACTTCAGCTTCCTTTTGGAAGCCGGACCAAGCGGTTGTCGCAGCGGAAAGCGGAATATGCGAGCGTTGGAGTTGCATGGCACAGGAACAGATAGTCTTGCCCAGTCTTGCTCTCTCGTCGACACCGAACTGATTTTGCAACACAGGAGGCATTCGCTGGAGGAGCCATCCTACATCTTGCCTGTATTGTTCGTCAAATGCACCCAAGCGTACAGCTAGATGGGGACATAACTTGCGCAGAGTCTGGTGAGCTTGCTGGACAAGGCGCGAGTAGGGTTCCTCCGGCGGCCGTAGTCCGTTGAAGTCTTGGACATCTTTTCGACTGAGGAGAATGAACGGAACTTGAAGAGTGAGTGTTGGGTCCATGATCGTACCCATGATCACAACAAGTGACGACGGCTCGTAGGAAGGTATGATCTCGATGGAGTGCAACACAAAGTCGGAGTAGCCAACAAAGGCAAGATTTGTCTCGCCGGAACCACTGCACTTTACCAGACAAAGACAAGAATTGTGTCTAAAGCACATTCGAAACAAAGACACTGGCTGAAAGCTCGGTCACATTCTTAGGGTGCGCGCTGAGCCACAATGCAATGTGTCTTTTACAGCACGATGATGAGTCTATACCGCGGACATGCCACACCATATATCGAGGTCGAGCAGCACCACGTCATTCGTCCGCTGCCGCATTAGCCCACCAGATTGTCGCAACTTCTCAATGCCCTCCGCTCCCTCTCTGTACAACGCTCAGCAATCTAAACATGAGGTTGTGGCTGGGGAGCTCCTGCTGGGGCTCCGGCGGGTTCCACACCCACCGGAGCTTGTGCGTCACCGCCTTGTGTTGGAGGAGGCAGTTTAGTGTTGTCAATGGCATCGCTGCCATCCTTCTTCGCCCACTTGGGCTCCCTTGCCCACTGTTTGTCCCACCATGGGCCCGCATCACTGAGTGCGCATCCACCCTCGCAGTCACATTTACCACCAAACTGCTTCGGTAGATTCTCCGCCGGTATCTGAGCCAGAAGTTCCTTCTCATACCCGCTGCCCAGCATGTGGATCTTCGCACTAGTGACGGGGTCGAGAAACTTCTTGACGACGCTGAAGACACCAGAGAAGCCCCAGGGTGCGTTGATAATGTACATCTTGCCCAGCCGTTCGGGGTAATAGTTCTGACTGATGGCAGAGACTGCACCCAGATATCCGTATACAGAAGTCGCCTTGGCAATACCGACGCCCTTCAGGTCCATGATGGTGCATGAGGTTTCGAGGAGGTAGCCCGATTTGCGGGAGCAGGCCGGTAGACGCGGGTCAGCCATCTTTTCGTATTCGCAGACGAGATTCTGAATCATGCGTTCTTGCGAAGTGATCTTGCCAAGCGCCGTAAGGTCGACTTTGCCTAGGGACTCGATGTACACCGGGCGGCCGTCCTGAGGGTCTGGATTAGCCGTTGCAACGGAGCACACAGAGGCGTGAGACTGATGATGCTGTGTGGTAGGGACAGGCATACCTTGTCCGTCTTGTGGTAGTACTGTGGGTAGTACTCGAACACCTGTGGCCGCTCCTTGTAGTCGAAAGTGCGCACCAGCTCCTCCACACCCACGCCAGCATACTCGGCCCGCCACTTTTCGCAGTCGACGAACCTTGGATACGGTCAGCACGGCCTTGTCTCACGCCATCGTCTTGATGCCATACTGGGCATGGTCTTACATTTTCCTCGATAGCTCGACATTGAATTTGCGCGCGCGGAGAAATCGCAGCTAGGAGCACTTCAGTCGCAGACGTCCATGGTCGCCACCGGCTGCACGTACCAGGGTCAGTGTGTCGAGGTTCTTGGTGTAGCCGGCCTGCTCCAGTATGGCCCGGAGCTGGAAGACCTGGGCGTCTTGCTCAGCCGTGGTATGGCCAGGATGCCCGCTCTGGACGGTGGGCGAGGTGGTGGGATAATCATAGTCGTCATACTTGGGGTCGAGCGACAGCTCCTTTGCGGGAGGGGCGGCAGCCATGGTGCGCAGGGTGCGTCTAGGATGCGGAGAGAGCAATACGGAGGCGGTAGGGGAGGTCGAGGTGGAGAGCGCTGGGCTGGGGCGGTTGTCGAGGTGCCGACGTTGATGTTTATGACGAAGGCGGTCTAGCACGTGGAAGTGTCGTCAAGCGAGCGGTAAGCCCCTCACCACTCTAGCCTTCCTCACCACCCAGCGAAGGTGAAGGCGCACGATGCACATGATGCTATCAAGTGAACATATCGTCAACCCAGCTAGGTGGCAGGGGACATGGTCTTTTCAAGAGCTATCTAGATCATACATCGCAGAAAAAAAAGACCAGACGGCAAAACCCGCAATACACCCGTGAAGCTGCCAATCAAATCGTCAAAACGGTTCGCAGGCCTAAAAGAGAGTAGAGATCCACGACACAACAGACACGATGTGACATTGGCGTCTAATACGCATTGCCCACCCTTTCCGCAAGAGAAGTTGTAGCAAACCGAACACCGAGCAAATGACATCCGCCATGCGCCTATTGACAAGTTGCGGGCCAAGATGACAGCCTGGTAGCCACGGACATGGCAGTCCGATGATCAAGACCGTCGTTCTCGCTCCCGACTCGGCCCAAAGTCGACTTCCGATACCTTCTTCTCTTTCCGACCCTTGACAATGTATTGTGCATAGAGCGCGACGTGGTCACTGGGGAAATGATAGTTCGGGAAGCCTGGCACCCGCCGAAGATAGTCCTTGTCGATGTCCCCAAGGAGTCCAACCACTTGCAGCGTGTTTGTCGAGTACCAGATGTAATCAAGGACACCTTGGAAGTGCGGGACGTAATTTGTGAACGCCAGTTCTCCGATCGCCGAATAGCTGGATTTGAGACTGAAAGGATGCGATATGCCATCTCGCGTGAAGTTACCATACTTTCGGCTTCCAAGATCCTCATGTGAGTGGTGGATTGTCCCTTGTGTGATGAGATCGTAGACTCCAGAGTGGGGCATCGAATTGAAGTCGCCGCACAGCAACACTGGAATGTCTGCGCCCTTTTCGTACTCTTTTGATGGTCCTGGCTCTTGTGTTGTATCTGATTCTTTTCCGTCCTCGCTGTCGCCATTCGTGAAGCGATAGACCACTTTGTCTTTGCAGGGAGGAAACTTTGCCCATTTGGTTGCGAACTTTGAGATGCCCTCCATCAGGATTGCTACTTGTACAAGCTTGACATCAGTGAAAGCAGGATTCCAGAAGACGTGAACGTTGCCAACGATGAAGCGGGACCCAGTTGCACGGTTCTCCAAGAAAGCAACGACGCCAATATCGTCTCGTGGCATGACTCGATTGAAAATGTCGTGCTCTCCCTTCATATCTGGCCTGTTGATAGCAGTGTTGGCAAAGTCGATGAGTTGCTTGTCCAGCAATATGTACCTGAACTGATTAGCATCTAAATCATTTAGCTCCTGCAGTCAATACTTACTTGCTGTTCTTGTAAAATATCGCACACCCATCGACAAGCTTCGCCTCTCTCTCAGCCATGGTTCGCGCTCTCGATTTCGGCCAGAAGACGCCCTTATAGTCGTCATGCGCGAGCTTCTCCCGAAAGTACTCATTGAAGCTGTCCTGGTCGATCTCTTGCAGACACACGATATCCGCGTTGCGGGCCTTCAATTCCTCCAAAATGAGTTGTCTGCGCGTTTCCCAGGCTAGAGCGGAACTTGGCGTATATCCATACTGGGACTGCGTGCAGTATTTGTCACAGAGTATGTTGTAGCTCAGTGCTGAGACAGTCTCCTGCGTCGGGTCTTGAATCTCGTCGAGGACGATCCAATCTCGCTCTGGCGGTGCCTCCGGTCCTGGTGCAGTTTCGCGGAAATGCCGAATGAGCTCCGTTGTGCCTTGCTCCATGATGATCTGCTTCAAATCATCGGGTATCGGATTCCCTTCGATACCCAGCATTTCCAATTGGTAGAGTGAGCCAAGTTCGTCCGGGAGGTTGTCAAGCTGATTGTCGAAGACAAGAAGCTGCTTCAGATTTACAAGCATGCCAACCTCCGGAGGGAGGTAGTGCAAGTTGTTCAACGAGATGTCCAAATGGGTTAGATTTCTGAGCTGGCCGATTGTTTGGTGCAAATACGAGAGCTTGTTGGAGTTGAGGTATAGCTTAGTCAGGAAGGTGTAGTTGAAGAGCGCAGGTGTGATGACTTTCAAGTTCTGCCCGCCGAAGTCGAGGATGGTCCAAATATGGCTGTCTTTTCCGTCCTCGGAGCGCTGGGCAGCAGGCCTATTGCGCTCCTCCTTGTCCGTCTCTTTCTGCAGGCCGTTCGTTGTACCGGCAACAATGCTCTTGCTCACGCTCGGGTGGATCCGCGCGTGCGAGTGCGACTGGACCATCTCGCGCGCGACCTGGGCCATGCGCAACTGCTCTGCCCAGTGTTCGGTCGGCGGTTTGCTCAGTCCGCTGTGGACGCTGCTTGGCGTGCCGTTTTGAAGATGTCCGGGCGCAAAGTGGGGCTGCGCATTCGACATGCCGCCACTCGAGATGTTGTGTTGGTGGTTGTATTGCCCGCCATGAGTGCCGCCAGCGTGTTCTTGGTGTTGCTGGTGGTTGTGTCCGTGGTGTTGGTGCGTCTGGTTGTGCTGAAAAGGCTTGCTCAGGTTCATCTGCATCCCGTAGCCCTGGTGGCCCGCCCGGCCGTTCATCATGACGTTGTGGCCCTGGTGGCCGTGGTTCTGGTTGAACATGGCAAACTGCTGCGGAGACTGCCGCCCTGGAGACCGCGATGGCGAGGGCGTGTCGGGGTTGTTGAAGGGTATGCGGGCGCTATTGGTGGTGGGTGATCGCACTCGGCTGGGCAGGTTGCGTATGTTCTGCGCGTGTTGCGGATAGAAGGTCTGGCCGGCTCCCCTTTGGTAGACCGAGTACTCGGCCATCTAAGGGAATCGCGGCGCAAGGAGTCGAGGGTCCCGGGGGCGGCAGTGGAGGCTTGAGGTGAAAGCCCCGGGACGGAGATGCGAGCGAGGGCGTCAGGTGGAAGGCAGGGTTCGGGCACGTGGCTTTCTTCTTTTTAACATGGGCGCCCGTTCTCCTCCTCGACATGAGCGTGCGCTAGCAGACGCAGCACCTGTATCGCATGTATCGAGGTGCTGGCGGGTGTGCGCGAGCTGCGGCGGGATGGGGGCGGCACCGGTAGCGAGCGAGGACGGCGGGGCTGCTCTGCGGAGACGTTGTCCGCGGTGAGAGCGGCGGACACGGCGGGCGCTATCGATATCGCGAGATGTGCTGGCAGGCCGTGTTAGCAGCAGCTGTGGTGGGGAGCAGGGCACGGCGCTGTCGAAGCACGCATCGACGACAACAGAAGCGGGCCGAAGCTGTGCGCACGTACGGCTGCTGGCGGCGGCAGAGGGAGGGCTGCCGTGCAAGCGGTCTCAATGGCGTCAGAAGAGCAGGTTGCTGTTCCAACCGCAGCGCTGTGAAGAATAGAGAGCGTAGTGATGCTATGGCCCGGCGGGCGCTTCACGTTGGTGATCGAGCCTGGAGTTCTACCAGGTCACGTGCGGCGTCGATCAGTCCCGCTGAAACGCGACCAGCCCAACATCACCCGTTTCTCCATTTCGTCAGGGCTCGCGTCCGTCGTGACAAGTCGCTGCTATGGCGCCTCAGCAATCTGGCACCTACCTGCACTTACTGCCATGTCCGGCTTCTTGACGATGCACCGATGGCCAGCTCGCGGTATGAGGTATGATCGCTGCTGTGGACCATGATGCCTGGTGCAGCCACTCTGCCGGTCGTTCGAGCGGCGTGTGCTGCGACGTCTTGATCTACGGTCTGGAGAGTGCGCATGGCATGCTTCTACATCTCCTCCGCTACGCCAAGAGGCGTCCAGGATGCGAATACGTCCCATGTTTTCCATGCAGCGGATGGCTCCGCTCATGCAGAGGGCAGAACGCCACCTCACATCCAGAGCTCTCGGCCGGCGACGTTCGTTCGCTCAGCTAACCTTGTTGCTATTGGAAGTCTAGGGCAGCGATGAAGGCCGCCTATGATTGGAGACCCTCGGTTCAATTCCACGCAGCTCCTCACCTGAGCTGGGCCACTCCCTACAACCGGACTTTGTACCTAACCTGCCACAGTCCTGCGTCCTGTCCCGCCATGCCAACACGCAGCCCCATCGTCTTCTTTCCTCACTTCTCCACTAAGCGCAGCTGCAATCGCTCCCGTTCCGCCGCGCCCGCTCGTCTATTTCTTGCATTCTGCTGACTCGGCTACACATCTCATCATACGACTAGGGGCAGGCCCAATATCGAGCGCCCGCTAAAATAGTGGGGCCGATCGTTTCGATGTCTGAATGGCTTCTTGCAGGTGCTCACGGACGACATTGGGGGGGATCATGTTGTGCTAATGTGAAACCTAGTATCGCTACTCAGGCCCAAGCAGCACGCCCATCCGCCCGAAGACGACCGAGACCAAACAATGGGACTTGACCACCACGGACGCCCTCGGTAGAACAATATCTGCCGCTTCCGCAACTGCGACTTCGCCAGGTCCACGAGTCTCTGGTCACCCAATGGAAGCAACACGAGGCTCCATTTCGAGCGCCTCGACTGCTCAGAGCACCAGAGATGACGGCACTGTCTCCTCCGAGGCCTTCATACTGCGCCATGGACGGCGATACCTGCGCAACGTCCCACACTATCCCCTGCCTTGCGACCTGCCAGAGCTGCAGCGCCAAAACCTACAAACTCTCCTTGCGACGTCTGTGTTTGATCGCGCGCTAGGCCACACGCCCTCCCCTCAAAATCCTCCCAAGAAGGTCCTGGAAATGGCGTGTGGGAGTGGATACTACAGCGCCGTATGCCATGACTTCCTCGGCGGTTTAGGCTACGACGAGGTGTCTTTCACAGGCTTGGATGTTGTCCCGGTCGCAGGCGATCTGCAGAGACAGGGAATAGATTGGAGATTTGTGCAACACGACTTGCGAAAGTACGTATACCCTGGTCGCAGCAAATATTGTCCTGGCGCACACTGCGAAGCTTTTAGATTGCTACACCCAATCGAAAGCTTCTGGCTTGGCGAAGGAGACTGGATTCAAAGACAACTTGCTGACCAAGGCTGATGTCAGATTGCCATTGCCTTTTGACGATGATGAATTCGATATTGTTGTCATGAAGGACTTGAGTATGGTGGTGCCGCTGGGCGCGCCATCACAACGGGTGCTTGATGAGGCCACGCGGATTCTGAACTCCGGCGGCACACTGGAGATATGGGAGACGGACCACATCATCCGATCGATCCTACCGCATCCTCCACCGCCACCAGGGAAGAACCCGCAGGAGTACGCTTGTGCCGTCTCTACGGGAACCTTCCTTATCTCGCCAATAACACCATTTACCGAGGTGCAGAACAAGTATCTGCAGGATTCAAACATGTGGATACAAGAAGCTTTAGATCGCCGAAAGCTGTCCCCGACCCCATGCGCGCGAATCTCACAGATCCTCCTCCAAGAGACCGAGACGCTCTACGATGTCGAAAACAGAAGGGTTGCGATTCCGCTTGGCGAGCTGCGGTGGGAACGTGAGCAGGCAGGCGAGCGAAACCCCAGCAAGCGACGAGGAAGCGAGGCGGGCAAGCTCAAGAAGGGTAGCCTCAATCTCGACAGCACAACGCTCACAGAGGAGCAGGCTGCACTCCGGTACACGGCTCTGCTTGTCGTGATCCAGATGATTGAAAGTCTCGAGCCTTTGCTCAAGGAGGTTAGTGGGAAGAACCAGGAAGAATGGCAGAGGTGGTGGTAGGTTGCTCAAACGTGACTTTGTGTATCAGAAGCTAAAATTACTTAGGGGTTGGATGATGACCAATCTGCTGGAACAGAAAGGTGCATCAAGTGGTGAATGTTTCGAAGTTGGTGTCTGGTGGTGTAAGAAGGTTTGATGCTGCGCAGGCGTACCATTGCTTTTGTGATATCCCGGCCCCTTGAGGCCATTGTTGACATTTCAAGGCCATAAGGAGAGATTAAGTTATCGTGTCGTATCGCTGTCGCAGTGTTCGATATCGCTTGAGATAGTACCTATGATCATGAGCGGCGCCGCCGGGTGGCATGTATCATTTTAACGTACAATGCCTCAATCTCTGAGAAACAACATCAGTACGTTTTCTTGCCCTGTGGTATGCGAACTCACCTTTCTTGACGAATTCGGCCCGCTTGATGCCAGTTCTGATTTGCTCCTCGTCGGTCAAATCCCGCTGGCTGGCAAACGCTTTGTGCAAACGAGTGCGGTAGTAGTCATACCCCTGGGGATACTCTCTTCCCAAGTACAGAAGGTCTGGGATGGGGTGAGCGAAAGTACACTACGTCTCTCGTAAGTTGCGGACCTTTGTATATCCGAATGACTTGGTGGCGAAGCGTGGTGTTTGTAGATGCCATGACTTGTTCACGTTGCACTTTGGGTTAGAACGAATCATCCACAGATATGAGGCTCTGTGAACTAATCACAAGTGATGGTGTAAGGTAAGGAGCTTGGGCCCACTACTGACGTAGGAGGTCGCGTTGCTGCCGGGACCGAGGTCGGCTTCGTTCCGCTTCGCGCAACCATCACGGAAACTGCACCACAATGCAATTGAGCTCTTCCACGTCGGCAGAACAGGTCAACAGTAGCTGAAAAACGCACCACAGCGCCACGGGGACTATGGGAACGCTCCTTGCGCGCGGAGCGCTTCTTCGTTCCTTATCAGGACTCGCAATTGCAGCAAGGCAGCGTGTCGGGTGCCATACACGTTGTCAGTCAACCTCTTCAGACAGCAACAAGCCAGCCACCGCCGACCTGAGTCCACGATGGCTTTCGGATGTCAAAAGTCGAATCGGTAAATGCATAATGTGGGGAATCGACCCAGCCCAAACACAGGAAGCCGCGTCGATATTGCAAGAGATAGCTGCGGACTGGAGAGACTTGGTGGCAGGCAGCGAGGGCTTCCTCACAGGCCAACAGTGGCGGGGCCTATATCGGCAGGAAGTTGTGTGGGGAGAAATGGTAGCGTCTTTTCCCAATAGTGCTATAACAATGGCTAACGTAGCGTCTTGGTCGCACATAGGATAGCATGGTAAGATAGCATGTAATCATTTCATGGGGAACTTAGCCGCTGACACATTGAAGGGTACTGCCGTGATCCTGAATCTTGATTCGACAGGTCATTGATAGTGCTACAGGACACGTGAACAATGTCACATATGTGCGGTACGCCGAGTCCGCTCGCGTCAACTGGGCTCTAAACTTCGCAAAGTGCGATCCTGAGCACAAGGCTCAGTGGATGGAGCTCATGACGCCCAAAAGCGTTGGTCTGATTCTACGGAGTATAACGACCGACTACAAATTTGTGAGTTGCCACCCATTCATATGGCACAGGAGTATTTGCGAGTCAGGCTATGCATCTCATGTGAAGGTTATCATCGCATTCAGTCATGCTTACACTTACGACGAGCTCGCTCTGGCTTCCTAGGATGTGCTTGATGATCCGAGTCATCTAACAGGAAGCCACGGAGGACGACGTGTTCAATACCCTAAGCCTCCGCATGTTATTCGTTGCCACATTTCCCCGCCATCAGAATCCGCCTGGCAGCTGTAGCCGAAACGTCTCGATGCTGAAACTTGCTGACGACTGTTACATGTGAAGCCAATGACATGGCCCGACAGGTGAGTGAAGGCCACCTTTTGGGCGGTTGACTCTAATTCGTCTCCTCATAGAATCACGGTGTTGCATAAGCTTAGGAGCAAGCCACAGCCAGACGCCGACCACTTCATCTTGGATGTCCTGATCCTGTCCGAGGTGCACCGCCGAGCAGCGGCGCGGTGCGTGGAAGACATTGTCGTCTACGACTACAGGAAGGCCAAGAAGTCGCCCCTAGCGCCTTTCATGATTGATAAGTTCAGGGAGACATTCGATCTCCAGGAGCAAGCGAAGGAGAAGTATGGAGCAAGAGTCAGGACTTTGTTAGATCGAGTGCGGGAGCTGGAAAAGGGCTCGTGGGACCGACCTGACGCTATCGAAGACGTCGGCAATGGATCGAGACGTTGATCATCTCACCAAGGTCTCCCGACACTACCACTCAAGCTCTGCAATGCGCAATATGCAATGCCTCGGATGTTTAAATGCACGTTTTTGCGCGAAAGTGAGAATTGGCAATGGTTGCCGATTGTCCCAATCCGGCACAGTCGTATCCTCGGTTCGAACAGGTGCATTGTGCGACTGCGAATTATTGCCGACCTACACGGTGTAGGGTCACACAGCTGGCGTGGTGTGATCCTTCCGCTGTGATGGCCCGCTGGCTTGAATTCGAGAGTGATCTGCATGCCCGTTGAGCGCGTGATTGTCCGGGTTTCCCTATTCGCGCGTCACGGGCGGATGCTATTGGCGACGGTCGGTTTAAGCTTCACGCCGGCTCGTCGCGGGGAAAGGCCCAGCGACGGAGGCAGAAGCGCAAGCCATGCGGGCGACGACAGATTGATCAAAATGCTCCGAGCACTCTACATACAAGTAGGCAGCCGAATGCATCACCCGCCCGCCGAGCAAGAGCACAAGTGCTGGCAGCACATTGGGCCCGCGGTTGTCACATGTTGCTGACGGACTTTTGCCGCGATGCACAAGCAACGCCCCACATCGATCAGTCTCTGAAACAGCGTTGGCAGTGCACCAGAGCACCCGCTTGTGAGTAAGAACGGGCCGCGGGGTGCAGTGCAGGCCCTTTCCTCTTGCAGAATCTTCAGATGCAAGCGGATGAGCGATGCGGTGAGCATGCTCCGACGAGACGTGCCCACCAAGGGTTCCTGGCGCACGCAGATGAACAACATGGCGGGCCAACTTGACGCACAAGGCATCGTGATTCGCTGTGCAGCCACTGCTTGTCTGTCTGTCGACTGCAGCGCGCTGGGGCACGATGGAGGGGGCGGGAAAATGCCGGAGCAATGCAGCGCAGCGTGCTTGCGCCGGTCAAGAGCACAGAAGTGAAGCTTCTTTCTGGCCGGGGCTCGCAGCGGCGATGGCAGTGGTCGGGGTGGCTTCGGCGGCGGCGATCTGCAGCGCGCTGGTTGCGTGCGCGAGGCGGAAGAGGCGCGAGAATGCCATGCTGCCCAGCTGCGACTGCGGCCGTCGACCTAGGACCGCGTGCTGCGCGGACGGACGATTTGATAGCGGGCGTCCAGCACAGTAGACGGCAGACGGCAGACGGTAGACGGCAGACGTCGGGACAGGCACGGTGCACGTCAGTCGGCTTGACGTGCCATCAAAGCCTTCACTCGCCGGGCGTCCATGGGTCCTGGGTGCGCAGGCCTGCCAAGACATGGTTAGTGTGAAATCGCTTGGGCCCACGGCAACCCTGCGGGCACTTACGACTTCCTCTCCCACACCCTCCTCGACGCCCCCGTGCACACGACACCCCCCGAATCTCCCCACCGAGCAGCGGCTCCCGATCTTCCAGTCTGGCTCGTCCTGTGCAGCAGTCGAGTCGACCCGGGGAGACCGCCCGCTCAGCAGCGCACCGCCGCCTATGGTAGCGAAGGGGAAAAGAACCGCGGCGAACACGCAAGACAGGCGACACGAGAATGGCAACGCGCCACCGGGCAAGCGCGTCACCAAGCAGAAGAGCACCCAGCAGCTCCACGGCCTTGCCAATGGCAAGTCGACCACGCCGCCGCCGCCGCTGCCCAGCTGTGCGCAACTAGACACCCCCATGACGCAGCCGGCCAGCGCAAACGACTCCGCCTCGGGCTCGGGCCTGCACCTCAACACCACGGCCACGGCTGCCGCTGCCGCCGCGTCTGCGTCTGTCTTTGGCGCGCCCGCCGAGCGCACGCGTGCGGGCTCGGATGCCTCGCTCGACCACGCTGACGCCTGCCGCCCGTACGACGCCGGCAGCGGCCCCTTCGATGCAATGCCGGCTTCAGCGCCCCGCCGTGTCGACGCCAATGGCTCCAAGATGGCGTCCGTCTCCATGGCCACCATGCTCGCTGTGCCCGCCACCATTCTCACGTCCTGTCCTCTGCGGGACGTCCTCGCCATCCTCATCATTCTCCTCCAGCTCCCCCCCACCGTCCTCACTATTGTACAGTTTCTGTTCGCGACCCTCACTTTCGTCCCTCCCCAGGCCGGCACCCCCCTGTCCGCTCTCTCCGCATTCCCCTCCTTCACCGACATCTTCCAGGGCTCCGGCGGGACCCCCTCTCTTTTCACGACCATCTTCGCCGACGCCTTCATACTCGTCATATGGCTCATCCTGTGGGTGCCTGTGCAGAACTTCTTCCTAGATCTCGCCCAGGCAGTCATCGCCATCGCTCTCGGAGGCGCCGCAGCGGGCAAGAACGGCACGACCAACGGCATCTTCATCTGTTTCGTCATCATTCTTTCCAACCATCTCCTCAGGTTTGGGCCTCTCCGGCAACATATTGTCCACTTCCTGTGGACGGGGCTCGCCCGGGGAGGCCTGGACTTCTTGACGAGCCCACCGAGCACGCCGACCGCTCTGGAAAGCTTCTCATCACCCCACGGATGGCCTCGCAGCCTCCTGGGAATCCACATTTTAGCCCAAGGTGTTGTTCGCATCATCCGGCGCTCTTTGTCTCGACGAGACGTAGCTCCTTCCCTGCCCACTGGCAAGAAGACTGACCCTGAGGCTGGCGTGCTACAGCGTGCCAACTCAACCACACTCGACCCGAACGCGGATGTGCCTAATTCGTCCAGTACCGATGGCCGTCCCCCAGGGCCGTCTCCTGCAACACATTCCAAAACGGACAAAGCGAGTAGCTCGAGGCGAAAGAGAAAGCAGGCTACTCATGTTCGCAGTCAGCAGCCGTTCTGGGCTGCCCTTGCCAGTACAAAGGTCACGGTTCTGAAAGAGATGGAAAGCAGCCGGGCGGCCAACGACGCCGAAGAGGCCAACGCAAAAGACGCAAACCACATTGGAAACGCTGTTTGGAGATCGGAAGACGATCGTGTTTGGATTTCAGAAGTCGGCTATTCCGACATTTCATTTCGTGTCAGTTTATTTTATGGCGCCGATTTTCAGAAGCCGGACGAAGAGGACCCAAGCGTTGGGTCTGGAATTGACAAGTCAAAGCCTTTCTACATCCGTGTGAATGGCGCAGACTGGAGCTCGACCAGGATCCGTCAGAGCACTTCGCTAGGATATCAGGGCCAAGAGGGAACGGGCTTTTGGGTAGGGGAGATCTTTGGCCTGACAGCTCTTTCAAACTATTACTGCGAGTTCGTCAGGACAATCGACAACGACGTCTTCTACTCAGCAAGCCTTATTACCTCGGCCAGCTCGGTCACCGGGCTAGGTATGCGTAGAAAGATCTTCTCCCCTTTTTATCTACTGACATTGCTGTAGCTTCGGTTGCCTCTCCGCCAGCACATCAAACGCTCCGTCCCTCGTCCCCTACGACCACATTGAAAAACTCAATTGCCGCAGCCGACCTGCAGCTCCAGGAGCAACGTAATCGGTTAAAGAGGAACAAGAAGGACCACAAAACAGCCATTGGCGCCATTCGAAAGGAGGTCGACACGCTGAGCAATCGCCTTGCCAACGCAGGAGGGAGCGACGAGCGCCAACGCCAGCGCGTACTTCAGTTCACTCAAAATATTCGCCAAGCTGACGATGCTGCCGCCGATTTCGCCCTTCAAGCTGAAAATCTTGGAGGCATCCCGGAAGAGGAAGCTCAAGAAGCCACAGCAACGAAGATTGAATGGAAGAGGGAGCGAGACAACAAGACTGCCATTTCTGCCGAATTCGACAAGGTCAAAGCCGAGATCGAGCAACAGATTCAAAGCGTGGAATCCGACCTGGCCACTGCAATGCAGAAGCGAGAACGCTTGCAGCAGCGCTCAATCAGGCTGAATGAGCAGCACGACAGACTCGTCACTGCCAACGCAGAGGGATTTACCGCCAAGCAACGGAGGGAGCAGGAGCGTACAGCCCTGCGACAACAGCGAGCCGACGTGGAGAATCAATACCGCAGCAATATTAATGGCTTTGAAAGACGCAGCGAAGAGCACAACATGTCCACCGGCCAAATGCTGCAGACGATCCAGCATTATGAAGAGCTACTCCTTCAGCAGTCTCACCACCACATGTCTGTTCCAACCACACCAGAAGGCCCTCTTCCAGGCACCAGCATGTCGCCGCACGCCAATGCCTTTACGAGCTTCACGTTTCCATCTCTCAACTCTCACGTTAATAGCACGCCTGGCTCTTTGCGCGGTGGACGTGGCCGTTCCTCTTCGATGCTCTCAAACGTTTCCGGCTTCACCGATGGTTTCGACGAGCCTCATTCCCCGTCTGCTTACATCATCGGCAACCCATTCACTGCACCCCTGCTCAATGGTCGTAACGGTAGCCATGGCAGTGGCAGCCTAAGCTCGGGAACCTCCAGTCAAAGCTCCAGCCAACGAGATCCGCTGAGTCCTGTTCAGATGATCAAGCCACTGATGGTTCGCAGTCCAACCGGTGGCAGTGCAGGTTTGATGAGTCCAATTGGCAGCGGAAGGTAAGAACAAGCATGGTCACTTCTTTGCGGTCTCAAGTAGCTTTCCAATGTGACTTTGCGTACTTTGGTGGATTAATAATCGTGCTTGACCTTACAATGCGTGGTGCTTTGATCTCATTCTTTATCTTCTTCTGCGATGATGTCAAGTGTGGCTTCCCACCTCTGATGCTCTGGTTCCTCCACATGGTCAACGGCCGCCTCTTCCAGGTGTGGAATCATTGTGTGACGAATTTTGCATTCACCTTTCCGAAGCAAAGGACCTGTTTGCGTCAACACCAACAACCAATGTGTCGAGGCCGACGTACTCATTACACCGCCCATGCCGCTCTGAAGATCCTCAAGCAGCTTCAGTGCGCCAGTAATCGTAGATGACTGGTCTTCGACATAGCTAAGTACTTCCCAGGCCATGTTTGGTGAATCAGCTGGGCCGGTATAAAGCACAAGTGCCACGCCAAGGCCACCTGCATCGCCAGTCTCAAGCATGGTGTATGATATTATATCGAATGCTGTGGTCGGGTGCTTAGACTGGATGCCGTAGAGGGCTGTTGCCAAGCCTTGACTTTGCTGTGAGTGTTTGCCATAATGAAAGAGTGTATTCATGTGGTATACCGATGATTTGGGATTTTATACCCTCGAAGAGTTGAAGCTCGATAAGCTTCTCGGCTGCGGCAGATGTGCGTGACATGGTAGATGACCATATGCAGTATGGAGAAACTTAGTGAGTAGTAAGTTGGCGAGGAAGCCTGTTGTCCACGCCGCTGGTATTCTACGTGAATGTCCAACTCGCGGAGGTGAATGCGACTCCATTCAGCACAAACAATGGCCCACAACCATCACCTCGAGCCTACGGATGCCTTGCTAGACACCGCAAGCTCGCATATCATATTTCATTGGTACAGTCCCCTCCTCTGCCCACTTTCCCATCGCCTTAGTGCTCCAAGCAATGCTCTGCTCGGTCCAGCACCGAAGACGCTTGTGTGCACCACTGGGCTTGTAGTCCTAGTCTTACTTTCCTTGACTCTTGCTTCTGACGCCTTCTGAAATATGGTTTTCCATAAGTCGTTCATTCAACGGTTGTACACATTATACGGGTTTGTAAATGCACGACATGCTGCACACAATAGTCCCGGATGATCGGCTTGAGTGGTCATTCGCTGGACACGGCATAGGAGCCTCTTTTGTCTAGTGGAAACAATCTCGTGCCCCGGTCCTTCACCTGTTTGGAACAGTCAGTCTGAGCACGAGAAAGACCACTTTCCCACAGTACACAGTTCGCCAGGCCACTGAGGTACTGTCGAGACCAACGCCTTGTAGTAGCTAGCTCTATGAGTTGTAAGTCCTGTACATCTTGTAGCTTGATGCTATAACGTGAAAATATAGCATTGGAGTCGTTCCGTACGTCAAAGACCATGAGGATGACATGCGATTCTGGATGTACTCGAGAGTGGTTGTGGGCTCAAAGGCCGACTTGTGATCCCCCATCATTGTTGTCACAGCATCACCCAGCATCGTGCTTGAGGTTGCGAGCGTAGAGAATGCAGAGGCAGCAAGGCTGTAGATGTCGATGAGGTAGACTCTGTCCGCGGTGAGGACGAGAACAGTAAGCAGAGGGTTCGTACCATGTCGACTAAGTTTCTCTCCTTCGAAATCGATTTACAAGCTAAAAGACTAGTGGGGGGACGTACAAGGGGAGTAAGGAGGATAGGCAGCTCGTCGGTGATCGCAATAGTTGTCATGGTAGTCATCGTTTCCGTTTGGTGATACTGTGTGCTCAGCCAAGCCTTGGGGGGGATGAGCTGCCTTTGTATGCCGGGACCATAACAAGGAGAGTTCTAAAAGGAAAGCAAAGACTGATAATCTGAACATTGGCTAATCTATCGAACTGCCAGATAGTGTACGCAACTCCGTGAACGATGCACACTTTGTTAGCTCCGAGGACATTGAGCCGTCTAAGCGATTCTATGAGCTACGGAATCGAGCGAAACATACTGAAATTTTCGTTAGACCTGCTGAATGCCCCATTCTCAAGCTGGAGAGTGATTAAGAAAACTACTAAGTCTTCACTGTAGCCATCCAAGCATGACCATGGTAACACGAAGGAACTCCGAATAGGTTGCAAGAATATCAGAATCTACCAACTGGTATATACAAGCACGAGCGCTGGAACTATACATCTCTGCGCCCCTCGAACCTCTCTCCAGCACCTACTAGCCGAAGTAGGTCCTCATACTACCCATACCATGGGCCGCGACGCGCAGCAGCATATTTATCCGTCCAACTACGAATAGAAGCACGGCATCTCCCAATTTCTGTCACCGAGAATTCTATCCATGAATGGAGCGCTCAGATCCCCATTCATCATCGTCATCCTGCTGTCGGAGAACAAGTGTATGCGCACCAGGTCCAGTGCGCTCTTTCGCCAGGTCCAAGGTGCTTCGCAGTTTCTTCATATATCTGCCAAACTCGCCGAAGCTGCTCAGATCCATCGAACGAGTACAAATGACAAGATTGCTGGCGACGGAAAGGAGGACGTCGTATTGGCGTTTAGTTCGAACGAACATCTTACGCACATTACTCTCCCTCTTGTCATCGTCTGTTGAAGAAGATTGAGATGGTACCGGTGACAAGGCCAGCAACGGTCTGGATATCGTCGCGGCTTTCAAAGTGTCAAGTTCTTTGACAAGCCGGGCGTTTTCATCTTCCAAAGTGTGGAGTCGCTCCTCTTCGGCCTGGGCCTGGGTGTCGCCGTTCGCAGCCGTCGCTTTTGACTTAAGGATGTCGTTCAGCATATCCGCGTGATGCTGTTGTTGTTCTTGTCGAGCCTTCTTCTCTTGATTGCAACTTTCTTGAAGTGACAGCAACTCCTTTTCAAGGTTCGCGTTCCTGGTCAGAACGTCTTGTTGCTTTTCAAGCTGTTCGCGCAATTGATCTCGTTCTCTAGCGAGAACACGAGACTCTTGTCTTTGAGCCTCGACCTCTCGCTTCAACTTGGCGATGCTCATCTTGGCTTCGGTGTCGGCTTTAGTCTTTTCGAGTTGAAAGTCGGCATTCTGCTTTTCCATCTGTTGCTTCAGCGTCTTAATTGTATCTTGTGCAATTTGTGATTCTCGCTGAGCGCTCTGCAACTGCTCGAGTACATTTTTGCCATCATTGATAGCATCGTGACTAGCGGAGCCTGGCGTCAGATCGGTCTCGCTGTAGGGGGGTTCCTCCTTCGGGAAACTCCAGTCTGTGTCTTGAGCAATAGTCCCTAGTGGCTTTCTCGGTATCTGGGCTTCCTGCTGTGGCTGCGCTCGCTTTAAGTATCGCAGCATCGTGGCGGGAGGCTCCGGGGATGATTCTTTGAGCTCGTTTTCGTTTTCGTTATCTGAATCTGCTATCTCAATTACTTCTTGCGGCGTGTCGGCGGTCAACGAAAGATGTCCGCTGTCGACCTTTTTGCCGATGTTGGCTTTTGACTCAGCCTTGGGCGCTTTCGAAGGGCGTTCCCCATCTGCGCCTTTGCTCGCAGATCTCTTCATGAATTTGATCTTCTCGGGGTTTGCCTTGCTCTTAGCTGCGTCCCTCGTTGACGGTCTTCTTCTCCTTCTACTCACTTTTGTAGCCGGGTTTCCTTTCTCCAAGTGCAATATAAGACGCATGTTCCCCTCGTTTGAAAGATGGTTTCGATTAGCCCTGTAAGACGCGCACGGGGATTCTCGAAGCCCCGACTCTGTGGCATGAGTTGGATCGTTTGTCGTTCGTTCTTCGCGGAATGTCCCTTCTAGGCGCAGGGAGGGTTCGTCACGGTCTGCAATGGATCGTCTTGGCTCGGGTTCGATGCGTTGCACAATGCCTGAGGCGAGTACCTCTGTACTTTCACGGTAGACTCTTTCGCGATCAGAAAGCAGTAAGTTGAAAAGGTCTGGAGTTTGCGAGGGCGGAGCTGAGGTTGATGTCAAACCCTGCGATGACCAAGCACCTGTCTCAACTGAGGATATGCTTAGCCGGGCTGGGCTATCACGCACAGAAGAGCGGGATTGATTCGTCTGTCGATAAGAGGTGAGCGATGGCTTGGAAGGCATGACGCAAGCTGTAACAACAATATCTATCGGCAAGAGATTGCGGGCGCAAGCGCGAGGGTAAGAGCAAATGAAGCAGCTAGATAGACGTACTGGGATGGAGCAAAGCGGAGATTGCTGGGAAATCGTAAGAGTGATGCCTAAGAAGGAGACCCAGGCGGCCTCAGAGCTTAGCGGTGAGTCAGCGAACAACGTTTGCTCAGTGGGCGCGATTGCTCAAGTCTTGTCGAAGTCGAACTCTGAATAGTGAACAGGTAAGAAAAGAGGAGGATTGAGATAGAGGCTCCGAAGCGGTGAGATGAGCCTAGGTAAAGGCAGCATGCGTACTGTAGAAACATTGGTGAGCGCCGAGGATATGGAAGGAAAAGATTCATGGAGAAAGGCATGGGCACGAAAGCTCCCCACTTGAGCACAGCACGACATGATGTCGGCTAGTAGTAAAGGAATGGATTTCCCATGCCGTCGGACTCTTTGAAAAGTGCATCCCAAATCCTTAATAAAGCGCCTCGCCCTTTTGCCCTGTTTGCGCCATGAGCTGAGCTCTGTTGCAGCATTGCGTCTGTAAAGAGGCCCAACGCCGGCATCAGTATGCCACGTAGATTATACAACACGACAAGACACACATAAGTACTAATACATCTCGGAAGACTCATCCCTCTCCTGTCCCGTGCCATTCAATAAGCTTCCCATCACGCTCCGCCGGCCACTTCTGCCTGAGCGGCTTCCTGTAGCCGACGCGCTTCGATGTAGGGTCTCTGGTCCATCATCGTCCTTCCTCTCTCTTTCTCTTTCGAGCAGTGCTCTCAAGTCAGCGTTTTCCTCCACTTTCTGTTCGAGCCGCTTTCTTGCCCCGCTGCGATCGAGGAGTCTGGCCTCTCGCTCTGCCTTCAATCGCCGCTCCAACTCTTTAAGGCGATGTATCCATTTCTGTTCACTGGGCTGCAGAGGCACAGATGCCGGGTATGGGTGACCTGGACTCTGGCTTTGCAGATGCTCAACAACTGAAGCGGATTGGGCGCGGAGCAGAGTGTGTGCCATGCTTGCTCGCTTGGACGAGCCAGGCGAGCCATTGCGAGATGGCGAACGACTAACTATAACCTCGTTTCCGGCTTGTGTGGTTGTTGTGATGGCTCGAAGGGTCTGTACTTCAGTTCGCAGAGTCTTGTTCTCGTTTCGGAGTTTCGCGACCTCTGCAGAATTCACATCCACGAGCCCGCCGCGAACAGTACTTGGTCTACCAATGGACATTGACTGTCTTTGCGCCTGTACAAGCTTCTCGAGCTGGTCCAGTCGCTTGACACGCACATCAAGTGTGTGTTCCAAGGTCTGGTAATCGCGAACCAGGTCTTTCTCCATGGCCCGTATCCTGATTTTGAATCCACCAATGATTCCTTCGATGGTCTTGACTGCAAGGATCATGTTCTTGTTGAAGCCTTGTATGTTCTTAGATATGAGCTCCATCGAGGTCAGCTCGCCATTGACAAGAGCGTTGCTGCGACACCACTCGGCACCGCAAAGCGTCGACAAACGATTCCACAGAGCGTATAGCAAGTTATTGCGCTCGAGCAATTGCTCCTTGTACTGCTTCTCAAGGCCATGGATTCTCTGGCGATCCTGACTACGGAGCGTCTCAAGTTCGAGGACCCTCGTCTCGTGTTGTTGCACGGTCTTCGATACGGACTGGTGGCCACGCTTGGCTGTCTCGTAAGCGTTCTGGTCCTGCCGTCTAGCCTGGCGCTCGCGCTCGAGTAGGTCTGCAAGACGACGACTCTCCATGCCAGTGTTTTCCAACAGGGTATCCCGATTGCGCAGCAGGCGATCTTTCTCGGCGAGATCGTTCTTCGTAACGTCAAGTTCCTGCATGGTGGACTCAAGGTCCCTTTGCAGCTTGGCGATGTCCTTGACGAGACGTGTTAGTGGGAAAATTAGCAACATGACTATAGTGTTGCTTACCTTGAAGAGACTGGATCTTGTACCATTAAGATTGCCGAGCGCTTCACGAAGCCCAAGCTCGAGCTCGTCGAGCCTCTGCTTCCAAGTGGATGCTTCGACTTCTTTGCCAGATAAGTTCTTTCGTAGTCTCCTATTGTCTTCTTTGAGCTTGGTCAGCTGTGCATTGAGGTCGTTGATGATCTTCTCCACTTCTTGTTTCTCTTTACTGTCCAGAACATCGCGTTGTTGCTGCTCCTGTGTTACCCTTTCCTCGAGATCCCGGAGCCGCTCTTTCCCATCTTGTATCGTGATCTGAGCGTTGTTGTATGCCGACTCCAATTCACCAATCTTGATTTTATCGCCTTCTTGTTCTTCGCGCAAGAAGTCGATCTCGCCCTGGCAGGTCTCCAATTGTACCTCGAGCCTCTCGGTTTTCGACCTCTCGTCGTTCAGTAGCTTGTCTTGTCTGCTGAGCTCTTGATTGGCATCCACGAGTTCGCTTTCAAGGCTCTGTATTTTTCGTAGACTTGCGTCTCGATCGTCTTCCAGATTCAACAAACTCTCGCTTACATTCTTCATCTCCTGTTGTAGCGCGTTGAAATCTTCGTTTGTGTTCTCCAGGTCAATGATGAGCCTTTCTCGTTCTTGGTTCTTCTGGTCCAGCTCATTCTCAAGCCTCTGCACCGTATCGAGTGCCTCATGCCTGAGCTCTTCGCAATCTTGTTCCTTATCCTGCAGCAACTCCAGTGCCTCATCTCTTTCGATTGACAGGGCTTGCAGATCTTCAGTCGAAGCCTCTATCTCTTTTTCCAGCTCGGCGATCTTGTTCTCTGCGGTTTCGAGCATGTCCAGGTGTCCATTGAGCTGATCATCGAGCTCCTTGTACGAGAGTTTTAGTTGCGACAGCTCATCTCGCACTGCAGCATACTTCATTTCGAGATCCTCCCGCTCGGGATCACTCATTTGAGTTGTTCGTGTTCCGCCGCTCGCTCTTGAGACGGACCTCATATGGTTGCGGGATATTGATCGTTCCAGGATGCTATCGCCGGCGATCGACCCAGCATCGCCTCGGCGAATGGTCAGCTTCAAGCCTTCATTCTCTTCTCTCAAGCGCAAATTCTCTCGGTTTCGTGAGGTCAACATGGACACTTGGGCATGAAGATCACGCTGCAATTTATCATTGTCGCTCTGCAGTTGCTCCACCAAGGTCCCACTTGTTCCTCCGCTAGATATCGGCGGAGCTTGCTCATTACCGTCGGATCCCGAGTGTGAACGAGTTGTGAAGGATTGTTGAATTCGTCGTGTGCTACTGTATACTTTGTTGATGTGATGGTTTGCGTTGGAATGCTGCTGTAGTTGCAAATTCTGCTCCTTCAAGCGCTGGACCTCAGCACGAAGGTTGTCGCTCTCTGTCTCGGCCTGCTGGCACCGGGTCTCGACTTGCTCTCGCCGCGCGCGTTCGTCTTCGAAATCTTCCTTCCACATGTTGATGGCCTCATCAAGGCCAGCGGATTCACCTGAGGGGCTCTTTTCTCTCATGGTCTTGATGTAGTCCGCCATGCGCCGGTTGTCAGCCTCTTTCTGTAGAGCCTCTTGCTGCCATTGCTCAATGATCGTCTCCGTGCTTTCCAAGCGTTCTCGAAGAAATTCTATCTCTTCTTCAAGCTCAGCTTGTCGGGACGAGCGATCACTCTTCTCGTCTTCGGAGCCACTGCCGGTTTCTTTCAAGGGCACAAGTCCCTCCTCATGCGCTTTGAGCCTTCGTTCCAAGTCTCTTATTTTCTTACGCAGAGATTGAGTCTCCTTCTTTTCAGTGGCAAGATCAGTCTGCAGCTGAACATTCTTTGAGATCATGTCCTTGACACCCTCATCTGAGCGATTCTGGAGAGCTTGATCAAGGAAATGAATTTTGAGCTTGAGGTCAAAATTCTCTTTACTGAGCTTGTCAATTTTGCTGTTTTGTTCTTTCAGTGTAAGATTATGTTTACTGCGCGTGATTGGAGTTGCCATGTGTCGCTTGTCTGGCGATCGCGAATGCTTCGCGCGGAATTCGCGCGCGATGGTGTCGGGTACCTGAATATCTTGTATGTGCCTAGCGATTACAGTGTCCGTGGGAGCCGAGGGCTGGACGCTCGGAGCTCGCGGGGTCTCAGGGGGAGTCGCGGCGTTGAGGTTTTCCTCTTCTAGTCGACCAAGGCTGCCGTCAGGATGGAGTAATCCAGACAACGAGTGCGAACTGATGCTTCGGTGTTTCTCCCAGGGATTCGTGTCACTGTAGCCTGACATTGAAGAGGCAATGCTCCCCAAGCTAGGCAATCTGGACAATCCCAGACTACTTCGGTGTGGGACCGAGCGAGGTACTGCACCGCCTGTTTGCAAGGCATAGTCTGCACCCAGGCTAGCTGTACTTGCACCATCTCCGGACACGTCTGAACGGTTCGTGAATGAAGAGACGGACGATCGCTGGCTCGAATGACGGTTTTGAAGAAAGCTCGGCCGCTTCCTTGGCCTCGGTGAGGTCATTGCGGAGAATGGTGGAGGTATCTGTATGTTCTCCATGCTGAGCTCGTGGTCGGACGTGAGGTGCGACGAGCCTTCTTCGAGTTGAGTGAAATCAGGGGCTTTGACGGTCGAGGCGCTGGATGTTGGACGCTGAGAGAGATCCGCATCCTTCAGGCTCACGTGTGCAACCACAGAAGCATCGCTCGGTGTTGTCTGCGACCCCTGGCCCTCTTCATCAGGACCAGCCTCAGCAACGCCACCCGCCGTGGCTCGCGATCTGTTCCGCCGCGCAGCATCGGCCGAGGGCGAGGATGGAGCAGCCTCTGATGTTGAAACTCCATTGTCCAGGAGCTCTTCCGTCGCAAAGTCCAGCCGCCGCGCCGCCGGCGTCTTGTAGGCATCGGCTGGGGTGGGAGGCTCCTCCGATACTATCGAGGAGTCTGGGTCTTGGTCGTCACCGGCTTGTCGCTTTGTTGGCGTGTTTCCGCTGCGCACCTCGAGCTTCTTAGGCTTCTTCTTTGGTTTTGTCATCTCCTCAAGATTGGCCATGACTCTGTGCAGGTCGGCGTCGGCCTGTGTCTTTGGAGATGGCGGGCGCGCATTTCCAGGCGAGCCGCCAAATAGATAGGTATCGTCTGCTCCTGCTTGCCCATGCGCCGGTGCAATGTGTGCCGACGCTTCAGGAAGGAAACTCGACTCAATGTCCAACAACTGGCGCTTCATTTCGCGGTCCATTAGCACACTGCCGTCGCCCTGGGCACTGGTCTCCTTGAAGTCTTGCTGCAGGAAACTGTCGCCATCGTCGGCTGGAAGGGGCGGCAGGTCCGAGTCTGGCAGGTCAAAAGTCCTGACGTCTTCGGCTGCGGCTGCGGCTGCGGCGATATCATGCGCCATGTGGTCTCGAGGGCCGGGCGTTGGCGTGGGAGACGACGGGGGAGCATCGAGGGCGTCTGTTTGGGGTGCCTCTGTTGGCGAGGCATGGGTGCTAGGTGCAGCCGCCATCTGAGCAGGTGCGCGCGCAACGTGGGGGGCAGTCGCGTCGGTCTGGGTGACTTCGACGTCTGCTCATACACATATTGGGAGCGTCGGGGCGGTGTTGCAGTCACGCGTCGCAAGAGAACTGTGTTGCTGTGCTATGCTGTGCTGTGCTGTGCTCTGCTCTCCTGCGCGCTCGACAACACACGCTAGCAGCACAGACCTCCCAAACAGTGATGACGACGGGGCCACAACGGCCTCTAGGCTCTACCGGTACCAAGTAGCGGCCCAGGTGGACCCTTCACCATCACCTCCAGCGATCGACACCATCATTTAGAATTTTGTTCATCCCGTGCTATCTCATTCTAGCTCGCCATGCTATGGGCACGCCGAAGACGTCGGCAATACAATCCGACGCGACGCGCCCTCGGACCGAACTCTGCATCCCCCTTGCCCGTGCAGCTGTAGAACGCCTGTGATGCACCACGTGCTGTGAACAGCGTGTGCTTTTTGCGAGTATAGTCAAAATACGATGCACGACTCCGAGATTGTTTCAAGACTCTGCCAAAGCTGCTTCTTGCGCTCGCTTCCTCTCTTTCCTTGCTTTTCTCGCCGCGTCTTTCCGCTTCGCTTCCTCTGGTGTCCGGTGCTTTTTGGGCTTCTTTGCGGGCAACTCTGTTCTCGCATCCCCGCTTACTTCGACGTGTTTCCTCTTCTCTTTCCGTATCCTTGAGGGCAGATTGAGGCCATTGGGCATACCCAACCCTGCCGTCTCCCGTGGCGTTTCATCTTCGCTTTCCGAATCGCCGAGCGTGCCAAGGTCTCCACCACCAAATCCAGTGGGGCGGAAGCGCATCTTGAGGCCTTTGAGCTGTGGTCGCGGTGCGCGAATCGTGGATCTTGTTATGGATGCTGCCGCCTCTGAGCCCGTGTTCGCATCTGCCTGCTTCGAGCTCAACTGCGGAAGCTGTACGACTGTTTGGAGGTGCAGCGTTTGCGCAACACGCGAACTGACTGCCACAAGTCAGCAGCAACCCTCGGGCATAGCGCCGGAAGACGTACCAGACTTGTACCCATTCTGCTGTGGTACCATTACCTCACATGCAGTGTTCTCACCGTGCTCCGACCTCAGAAAGCCGTAGCTTGTGCCCTTGTAATCCAATATCGCTTCTCCCTTCATAGCACGGTCCATGGCCATCTCCTTCAGGTCTTTCATCGAGACGCCTGCAGGAGCAGTGATGTGCCAAATCTGCTTGCCCTCAAGGTTGTCGAAGATGTGTGCGGACTTGGACATGGTCTTTTCGTTCACAGGTACGGGGTTGAAGCCTTTGGGAGGCACGTAGACGTGTGCGGGCCTCAACTCAACAGCATGTGGCTGCGATTGCGAAGCTGGTCTTTGTCTGTTCTAGAGTCAGCACAAGCAGCACAAGCTCGTCAAGCAACACTCTGAACATACCCTGCGACTGGCTTCCGAGCAGACTGCCGTGGCTCGCTCTCATCCGACTCGTCGCTAGAGCTGTCGGAACTGCTGTCACTCGTAGATTCGTGTGCACTGTCATCCGCGTCATCTGAGCTCGACACTGACGCTGCTTTGGACAGAGGCTGTGGCTTCGCCGCGGAACTCGCGGTCGCCGAGTCCTTCGCCGTTGCTCTTGGTTTGGCTTTGGCAGCTCCGTCTGGTCGATGGACGGCGATTGTGGTTTTGGGCTTCCCTGCAGGCCGCGGCTTGCGTGCAGATTCGGCTGGTGAATCGTCGTCGTCGCTGCCCACGAACTCCTGGCTCAATGGAGCCTTGGAGGGCGTGCTTCTGGGCTGCGACTGCGCCGCGGCGCCTGGCAGAGGCACTGGGGTTCTCTTGGCTTCCTTCATGGTGCGCGTGTGCGCCTGTGTCCGTGTCGCATTGCGCGCAACAGCTGGAGACGGAGCAACTTTTTGTCGGCGGTGGCAGGGATGTGTTTCCCCGCGCCTGCATGAGCCGCTCGCGCCAGTCTCGATCCGTGCCGCTAAACCGATCCAACCTGGCATTTCTTCACTATGAACATGAACTGTAGCGCTGAACGCTACACTCTACCATGCCAGGCTCCACAACTACTGCTGCAAAACCCCTGAGTGCCATTGCTGCAGCACGACTTAGGGCAGAAGCGTCAGCCAAGGGCGGCGCCACTCCGGAGCTCACTCTCGACCCGGTGCCTCTGCAACCAAGCGCGACACCGGAGCTCGACGCCTCGGACCTAGAGGAAGAGCCATTGGTCGTCCAACGCAATCTGAAGCTTTGCAGTTGGCGCAATGTGCCTCAGAATGTTCTCTCCGAGGAAGACGCCGGGCTCACGGTCAAGCTGAGCAAACACACCACCATTTCATTGATCGGAGCATTCCAGTTCAAAGTGCTAAGGGGAGCCATCAACATCAACGGTGCCAACATTGGTGTGCTTTCGCGCAATGGTAGAAAGGATCAGGTGTATACGTCGAGTGTACCGGCAACCCACCCCATTTCAAAGATCAGGGGCTTGGATGGTGTGAATCATGTGCAATTCTCCAGCTGGGAGGGCCCAACAACACTGGCCGGTATCAGCCCACTTCACGCGAACATATGGAATGTACCGACAGACGTTGCAACCAGTCGCTCGTTTACCGTTGTAAGTCCTCGGCTTTTGTAAAGACGCCCTGTTTGTAGTGCCCAGCTTGGGAGCTGCTAGAATGGAAGGATGGTCGCTGAACTTCTCCATAGATTACAGAATCGGAAGCAGACCCGCTTGCTCGAGCTCTTTGTCCTGAAGTAACACCTGAGGACTGGCTTCGCGCGATCGAGGAATGTGCCACAGGTCCCTCGATTATTATGGCTGTGGGGTCGCCGAAATCAGGCAAATCAACTTTCACAGGGCGGCTGTTGAATCGCTACCTGACAGGCCAAGGTAAATCCGCTCGACCCGTACCGGCTGTCTATTATCTGGATCTGGATCCTGCTAAACCAGAATTCACACCCCACGGTCAGGTGTCGCTAGTCGCGGTGAGGTCGCTCGATTTGGGGCCAAGCTTCACTCATTTCTCAGTGCCAACCTCATCACTGAGTGCTGGGCAAAACGAGACAATACGCTCGCACCCCGTTCCCTCCAACCTCACGAACTACCGAGATCACTACCGCAGCTGTGCAGAGGACCTCTTCTTGACTTACAAGACTCTTCAATCGCATAATCCGCTGGTACCACTGCTCATCACCATACCAGGCTCTCTGTATGACTCGGACTTCGACTTTCTTATGAGTCTGCTCGTACGATTCAAACCACATCATGTAATTCATCTGGGTGATTTCCAGGAAAGCGACACCGATGATGCAACCAAACTACACGCTTTACAGACAGCAGCATCGCAGTACCGTGGGGCTGTTCATGAAATAACTTCACATGTTCCATCATACCCTTCAATGAGAACCGAATCCGAGTTGAGAGCTATGCAGATGCAGTCCTACTTTCACTTTCGAAGCGCCAACATGAACGGCGAAACCCCGTCGACATGGTCTGCCGCACCCATGACGAAGCATGTGCCTTGGGAGTTCTGCTTCGAGGAGACAGAAGAGCGGATGCAGGACTTTGCTGGTTTTGCAATGTACACGGAGCCAATAGAGGCGATATCACTGGTACATGCACTGAATGGCTCAGTCGTGCAAATTGTGCAATCAACCTCGTCTACCGTACCGGCATGTTATACCTCTTTACCGCGGACAAACAGACATCGCATCCCGTACTTTCCAAAATCTGGTCGGACCGGCATTGTGGAGCCTTTAGATCCCAGGACATCGCAATTGATATGCACTGCGCTGGTACGCGGATTCGATGCGGCGAGAAAAGTGGTACAACTTCTGATACCAAAAACACATGAAAACTTACTGTACACCTTGTCGCCAGAGCGCACCATCTTTGTTGGTGGATGCTGCGATACTCCGGATTGGGCGTTTGTTGAGGAAGTTCATGCTACGGCAGTAGTGGAACGAGACGGCTCCAGGTGTGCCCTAGGAGCACCGTGGGTACAGGATGGGTTCTTGGTGGACAACATGGGGTATCTAGACACGGTGCGAAGGGTCCGCAAATTTCAGACCTGATCCGTGCATTGTCTGATTGCATCGATCTCAAGGCCGCTCCGGACTGCATAGAGCGCCTCCAATTCGAGCGCTTTTCAAAGCTACCATTCATGGTACCGTTGGCTTCGTTGTCGTTCTTTAGGTTGCGTGCGTCCTCATGTGCCCATAGACCTGAGCATCCAGCCGGCGAGATATAACGCTCTTACGCAATCGTCTTTTGCTATGATCTTTCCTCTAGAATCAAGCCAAATTTTTCGTTGAGACACTTTCCTCGAGTTCTGCGGCCTGCCCAGTATGTATGTTGTGTATCTCAACCAGGACAATCCTTTGCCGATGAATAATGGTCAAACTATTTGCCTTGACAGGTCAGCCTCATCCTGAACCTATATCTACTATCGGAACATGTTGGTTTGTCTGTATTCGATAACGCGTTATGGTTGAGGATGTGTTAAGGAACGATAAGTGTCACCAAACATGGCATATAGTTTTTGGGATTAAGTTCAGGCTGCGACAGATCGCGAAAAATTACAGCACAACGACACCGCAATATAATGCCATCAGAATTGGCACGAAGAATGAGGATGTACCAAATAATATTTTAGACGCATTATGTTCAATACAATATATGTTTTACGATGCAAGTTGGGTTTGTTGCAGTGGCCGATAGGACCTAGAAGACACAATGTGCCAGAATCAAGCAAGAACATCAGAGGCACGCCACAACAACCATCACTCTCTCTAGTGTGGTGGAACAGATGTGCAGTATTTACGTGATCTCGATCACCATGAGAAATGTCCTGACGAGTCTTGTTACATGGATATGTTGATGTTCGCAAAGAAGACAGAGGGAAACGCTCATTATGCAATCCATCCAACTATCATACACCACCCAAATACTGACTGCGCTCAGTTGCCTATCACTCTCGCGGATGTACAAGAAACCAGAACAGTCCCGCAAGTTTGTGTCTCTATGTCCGTGAATCAAGCAACATTACACGACACATCGTTACTTGCTTGACGTTTAGAGGAGCATCTTCCTGGGATCTTCAATGTACTCCTTGATCTTTACCAGAAACGTCACAGCCTCCCGCCCGTCAAGCAGCCTGTGGTCGTATGTGAGTGCGAGGTACATCATCTGCAAGATCAGTTAGCTGACAGCATTCACTTCTGGAGACAATTGATCGTACCGGCCTAATCTCCACCTTGCCATTGATTGCAACTGGCTTGTCCTTGATCGCATGCAGACCTAGAACAGCAGTTTGCGGGAGATTGATGATCGGAGTGCCCATCAAGCTTCCAAAGACACCACCATTGGAGATGGTGAAAGTGCCGCCGGCCATGTCCTCAATCGTAAGCTTGTTGTCGCGTGCCTTCTTGCCTAGTTCTGCAATGGCTGACTCGATACCGACCATGTCGAGGCTCTCAGCATTCCTGACAACAGGAGTGACGAGACCCTTCTCGGTGGCAACGGCAACTGATATGTCGACATAGTCGCGGTAGACGATGGTATCACCACCATTGGGGCCTTCAATCGAAGCATTGACGGCAGGCACATCACGCATAGCGAGAATGCAGGCGCGCGAGAAGGCGGACATGAAGCCGAGCTTGACACCCTTGTTCTTGAGGATCTCGTCCTTGTAAAGCTTGCGGAACTCCATGATGGAGGACATGTCGACTTCGTTGAAAGTGGTCAGCGAGGCGGCGGTGTTCTGTGACTGCTTCAGACGCTCGGCGATGCGGAGGCGCATGCGGTTCATCTTGACCTGTGGATGTTGTTAGCGATACGCTTGGTATACGACGATCCCTGGACGTACGCGACGCTCGTCACGGCTGCCAGGCTGAGCTTGCTTAGGCTCTTCCTTTGGCGGCTGGGGCTTCGATTCCTTCTTCGGTGGCTGGGGCTTCTGCTCCTGTTTGGGCGGCTCAGGCTTGGTCTCCTGTTTCGCTGGCTTGGTCTCCTGTTTCGCTGGCTCGGGCTGCTTCGGCGCGCTCTCCTCCTTCGGCTTTGACTGTTCCTGCTCGCCGGAGGGCTGCGACGCGGTATCCTGCTCCTTTGAAGCGGGCTCCTTGGTTTCCGAGGGTGCTTCTTCCTTCTTTCCGCCCGAAGGTTCACCACCAAGTTCTAGCTTCACAAGGTCCTGTCCGACGGTCACCGTATCCTCCTCGTTGACGAGGAATTCCTTGATGGTGCCAGCCTCGGGGGCGTTCACGGAGACGTCAATCTTGTCCGTCTCGATGGTCGCAATTTCTTCGTCTGCCTCAACGTAGTCGCCGACCTCTGCGCACAGTTAGTCCGAGTCAGCGGCGCGGCGCATAGCTATACGCACGTTTTGACCATTGCTTCAGGGTGCCTTCTGTGATCGACTCGGCCATTTGTGGCACCTTGACGACGGTATCGGCTGCAGAGAGCGTTAGCCACATGATCGAGTGCTCATCAACCGTGTACCAACCGTAATTTCGCGTCTGCTCGATGCTCCATAGGCGCTGTGTTGCAAGCTGCACAGGGCGTCTACAAAGCTCTTAGCAAAGCAGTCAGCTGCTCAATGATAGCACATACCTTGATGCCTGGCTGAGCAGCCCAGACGAAGTCGCTCTTGAGATGGCCGAGTAGCTGCGCGAGACAGATAGCCTGTTCACGGCTCTGGCACCTGCGCGCAGGGCCGGCACAGAACGCACGGCGCACGGCAGACGGCGGAGACACTGCTGTCCAGACATGATGGGCAGCTGCACTGAAGCACACGCAGATGGAGAAGGATAAGGGCAGAATAGGCAGAGCCTCGACGTGGAGGAATTGCGGGTGAGGGAATTGATTGAGTTGCAATAATGGCAGGGCACTCTCTTCCGGTTGGACGGACGTCAGAACTGCGCGCCAGGCCAGCTAAGCCGCCTCCGTCACAGCACCGGGCGCCAAGCCGCGGCGGCATCAGAGCTTCGACTGAACACCCGCGCTCACGACGACGACGACGACGACGCATTGCGGCCACCACCCACCCGACACGACTTCCAGACCGATGCGAAAGGCGGGGACTGAGTCGCCATGAGCTCCAGAGTACACGTCCTGTGCGCCGACACTCCCGCACCGCCCGCTCGGCAGCAACTGACAGCCCTGCAGACGCCTCTACAGGCGGTCCCTTAAGCTCGCGCTCGACTGGAGCGTCCACCGATATCTCTGGCGCGGACAGGCGCTGTACATTCGGGGCCTTTTCGAGGCGAACAAGAACATCACCGAGCCAAGGCAGCAGAGGGTGCGTTTCTCAGACATGCAACGCCATCGTCGTAACCTCTACGACGTGTCGGCCCTAGGGCAGTGCTGACACCTCTGAACAGGAGCTGATCAAGGAGACTGAGTCTCTGCTCGAAAAATGGAAGCACCCTGATCCATACCGCCCACCCACGGCGCCTGGAGGTGCGTTGCTCTATTTCGGATACATATCCGGCCCGGCCGCGGATACGGTTATACTGACGGAACACACAGGATCAAAGTACGAGCGCAACCTGCCGTGCCCTGCACTGGATCGTGAGTCTTATTTATTGCTCGTCTGTCTTGCCATTTGCTAATGTGGTGCAGCTCCCCCCAAGATGATAATCTAGTAGAGCAACAGGGGTTGGACTTGACACAAGAAAATCATATGTACATGTCGTCGACGCTGCAATTGCGCGCAATAAGAGATCCTAGTGCCCCAGCACCGCATTCGTCACCAATCGTGTTCCCGATCGCTTCTGTGATGTCAATGCTCTGCCAATCGTATTGAGCATGTCTCTAATATTCAGATCTGGACGTGAATCTGGTGCATCTTCATCTGAACATGCGCACTTTGTGAAACTTGGTTTCTTGCAGCCTTTTGCAATGTATAGATCAAAGGCCCCATGCGCAGGCCCTCGCATCTTGCGACAACCAAGTATCAACTACATTCGGGCCCATTCACTGTCGGTACAAGAGCCGGTTGGTGCTCGATCCTCCAACTCCGCAGCGAATCACGGACTGACCAGCACCTGTTCCCGAAGACGTGCAAATAAGCACAAGGGTTCCAAGAATCACAGAAAACACAAAGTTGAAGTGATATCGCTCGATTCAGCTCATGAGCCAGTGGTCGTTCAATGCGACCAGCTAATATACAGCTCTGGTATAAACCCCGTGGAAAGCCATGAACCCAGACCCAGACCGACTCCCATTATCATTGCAAAGTGAAAAGACCCATGAAGAAATCGCGCCATAAGAAACTCAGAGCAAAGTGCGCTTAGAGCTCTTGCGAAGGACCCTTGCCAGGCTTGGCCGTCTTCTTGGGCAGCAAGTCTATAACGCGGATTAGCAGTTGCAACAGAAGGATAAGATGCGCAAAACGTACTCTGGTGAATGTTGGGGAGGACACCACCCTGGGCGATGGTGACGTGGCCGAGCAGCTTGTTCAACTCCTCGTCGTTGCGGATGGCGAGCTGGAGATGGCGGGGAATGATACGGGTCTTCTTGTTGTCGCGCGCAGCGTTGCCGGCCAACTCGAGGATTTCAGCCGCGAGGTACTCAAGAACGGCAGCGAGGTAGACGGGAGCGCCGGCACCGACACGCTGGGCGTAGTTGCCCTTGCGGAGGAGACGATGGACACGACCAACGGGGAAGGCGAGACCAGCCTTGGATGAGCGACTGCGCAGTGTCAGTGATGAGGTAATGCGACCAGGCAAAAAGGACGCGTCAATCAAAGGGCGAAAGACGCGTCAGAACAGGCCAAGGCAAAGGATGCAAAATGCGTCCGAGACGAAAGCCGCGGCGCGGTGATGGGGGAGGCACTCACGATTGGGCGCTGGACTTGGAGCCGCTGGCCTTGCCTCCGGATTTGCCGCCAGTCATGTTGAGGGAGTTGGTTGGATGGAAAATGTGGTGGTTGAAGAGTGGTGGGCGAGATGGGCTGTTGCGGCGATATGCGGGCGTGGAGTGTCGAGACGATGGATTGCTCGCTGCTGTCGGGGGGCGGGGCGGTCTTATAACGACTGCGGGCGTGTTGTGGTGCGCGCAGATCAACCTGCCTCACTAGCGCGGCGAGGTATCAGCGCCCGCCGCCCGCAACGCGACAGGATCACACTCGCCTCGCTTAGCCACCCACGCCAGCAGCAGCAGCAGCAGCCACCAGCAGCAGGCAGCCCGCACAGGCCACCCCGCGCCTGCTGGATCACAACATCGAGCGCGCTCCCCATAAGTAGCGTGTCCCCCGCCGTCGACGACCTAAAGTCTCCATCCATCGCAACAGTCAACCACCGCACCCAACAGTCCATCTCACCCAGTTTCCCACTCTTCAACCCCCATCTCCACCACCACCACACCTTTACCCAAAATGCCTCCCAAAGCACAGAAGACTCCCACCACCGGCGGCAAGGCCCCGGCTGGAAAGGCGCCCGCGGAGAAGAAGGAGGCTGGCAAGAAGACCGCCGCTCCCTCTGGCGACAAGAAGAAGCGCACCAAGACCAGGAAGGAGACCTACTCCAGCTACATCTACAAGGGTGAGTTTGCCAATCCGCTTTGCGCGTCTCGAGCGCGACAGCACGCCTCTGCAGCCCGCGCCTGTCGTTGGCCATCATCCGCCTCATCCGGTTCCATCGACCAGAATGTACTGACGCGTCTTTGCAGTTCTCAAGCAGGTCCACCCCGACACCGGTATCTCCAACCGCGCCATGAGCATCCTGAACTCGTTCGTCAACGACATCTTCGAGCGCGTCGCCACCGAGGCCTCCAAGCTTGCTGCCTACAACAAGAAGTCGACCATCTCGTCGCGCGAGATCCAGACCTCGTACGTTGTCCATTCGCGTTCTCCACTGCTATTTGCTAATCCCGCCACAGAGTCCGACTGATTCTGCCCGGTGAACTCGCCAAGCATGCCGTCTCGGAGGGCACCAAGGCCGTCACAAAGTACTCTTCGTCCACCAAATAGAGTGCTTTCTTCGATGCGTCTTTCTTTGGGTTTCTTCGCTTGTCTATTCGATGAGCTGGCTATGGGGCTGCGGTGTTCATGGGTTTCCGATAATGTGATCATGGGTCGGTTTGCTTGTTCTCTCGTCATCGAGTCATGATTTGACTACGAGGTCCATCATCTCTGGGTCTGTATATTATACCACAGCAGACGGGAACGAATCAATTCTTCAAACTTCACTACTCGTCCGTTTTTAGTTTCGTTTCGTTTCGTTTCACTGGCAATTTTCAGAATTTGCTCACTACGTAGGCCTGAGAAGCACGCCGAAAGCTCCACCCGACCCATCAAGGCCTGCTGCCACTCTAGGGTCAATCGAGTCGCCTTCCATTGCCTCGCGCCAGACTCGACGCGTTTTGCCATCGGGCCAAGTGCGCAACTGATGCCAGCCTTGCACAGTGGCAGGTTTGATCGTCGAATTGCCTCTCGTCGCCAGCACATCTGTTTCCACGACGTTGCAATATACTGGTAGTTTTGCGATGTTCGGTTTCAAGAAACTAGCAAAGCGAATCGATCGACGTCATTAAGTCCAGTGCCCTTACAGACGTCGAGAGCTTGAGGAACGCAAAGTTGGAATTGACGCAAGACTCCCAGATTATGAATGCTGGCACTTCGACAAAATGGCTTCTCGGCACTCCGGAAATCCAAGGCAGACGGCAGTAAGTCTAGGCTTTGGAATCCCAGGCCGTGACGGCTCCTTGATTGCTCTCCAGGTACGCAATGCTTACGGATAACCATTTGGCAAACGCACCAGCACCATAGACTCCCAACACGAATGTATCCGGCTATTGCCGATCTCAAAATGCCAATCCGCTACGCATGTGAGCTTGCCCTGTTGCCTACTGCAACCCCTCTTCGTCCCAGCTTTCCACCTCGTCTATGGCACTCTCCCGTTCTTGTCCTCGCGGCGCCGGCTCCTTCTCTTGCACATGCACTACACACTTGCCCTGTACGCTCTGCACGCCATCTTTCCAACTCTCGTAGTCGGCTTCTGACGTGACGAGAAAAGCGAGAAGCATGGAAGGATCCATTTCGCGGATTTGCAGACGTCGGACCCGACGTGTGTGGCAGGTTGCAATGTCCGAAGGTGAGTAAGAGGAAGGGTCAGAGTTTGGAGAATCCGAGATCGTAGGTATCGAGTCTGCAGACGGAACGATTGTCGTGGACGATGTTGACAAGGACTCTGATGTTGACGAGGTGGACAAGGTGGGGGGCGTGGCATGGTTGGGTGCTTCGCTGTCGGCTAATGTGCATGGTGCACGATAAGGCAACAGAGGTCGGGTATTGTGCGGGTCAAGGTAGTAAAAGTTGTTGCCCTGGACACCAACAAAATAATGTGACGCCGAAGGTCGACCGCTAGAAATCTGTGAGTATTGCATGCTCCCAGTGAGAACGCCACAGGGCATGACTTACCCTGCGATGCCAATAGACTGTGGTATCTGTAGACTGGCTTTTAATGCCTCCCAATACACGGGCGTGATCTTGTCGATGCCCAACCGCGTACCCACTAAGATTAAGGTAGGCTGCCAGTTGCCCTCGTCGTCAACGGCAATCTGCTTCAGTTTGTCTTCATAAACATCTGCGCCGTCCCCTGACACGTACACTTTCAGTCCCGCCTCCTTGTACTTGTGCACAAGGTCTGAGATGCATCGAGCCGCTGCCGAAGGTCCGAACCACTCGCCTGGGTACTTCCCACACACAGCAGCACCATGCTCGACGAAGCGATGGATGGAGAAGGGCGCTTGAGGGTCGTCGGCAAATAAAGACAGAAGGTTGCTGTGTTCTTTGTCGGTCTGACGTTCTTGCCACCTCCAGCCTCTCCCCAGTCGCAGTATTTGCAGCGCGTTTGCCAGAATGCACTGTCCGCTCCTGATCATGCACCCAAAACCAGCATCCGATGTGAAGCCAGGGGACGCGAGGGTCTGCATTCGCACGCGGAAGCTCATAGCACTTGTCGCTTTGGGGTCCTGGCTTTTCTGTATTGGCGCAAAGCCAGAACGATATGTCATCCACACTCGGGACTCAAAGTCGTCGAGAAAGGCCGACGGCCAGTTGCCATACTGTGCAGGGTTTTCGCCGTTGGGTGACTCCTTGCGCTCTTTCTCGTCTATGCTGGTTCTTATCCAGCTTTCATCTTCAGTGCGTTCGGCTTGTGGGGTGCGCGCATCGGTCGAAGGGGTGTCGCTGGGAGTGGGCTTTGGCAGGGCAGGTCGGGTGTCGTAGCGCTGGCCGAGCAGCCATATGGGCTCGTTGGAGTCGTTGGACGGTGGAGGATCGTAGAAGGTGCGGACCACGGTTCGGCCAAAGCGCTCGAAGTCGTTCATGGCGGGATGAGGATCGCGGGTGGTGAAGGCGGTGACGAAGGTAGTAGGGGCGGCGGTGCGAGACGGGGCTGCGCACCATGCATGCGTGAAATTCGGTCAGGTACTGGCCATGGACGAAAGGGGGATATGAGAAGAGGAGCAAAAGGTAGCGATGGCGCCAGGCTTCATTCACTGTGTGGCGATGTGTCGAGTGCCGCAGCGAGCGCACGTTCGCGGTCATATGCTGCCTGGCGGAGTGGTGGGGGTGCTCAGCTGTCGGCGTCACTGGCACCAAGCTGCAAACAGGAGAGCATGCGTGTTCGCAGCTGCCGTCATGCCCTGGCAAGAGCGACGCACTTCAAGTTGTTCGTTCGTGTCCTTGTACCCGACCCCTCCTGTCGATGCTCGTGGAGGCACAGAGCTTCACGGCACAGCTCCCGCCTCGACCAGCTCGACGCGGAAGTACGGTAACGATAAGGCGGCACTGGCGGGTATTAAATCACCGATAAGCGCCAGCCCCGCCACCCGCGTCGCTGCAGTGTCCACGCATCATCTCCAAAAGTTCCGAGCTGCACTGTCGCCGCGCATAGCAGTTGCTCGCTTTGCACCAAATCCCGCCGCAAGTCTTCTCGTACGCACAACAGGCTTCATGTCGCGCAAAAAAGGCAGAAGCAAGGCCAAGGGCTCTGCGAAAAGCACACCCCGTCGCACGCCCGCCAACCGCCCGTCGTTCCAATCGTGGCCCGCGCAGCAGGACTGTATGTTCGCGCGCCTTCCTTGAATCTTGGATGGGGTGTTGACGGTCTCGCAGCAATGCCAAAGTTCACCCTCTCCGACGAGGCGCGCTGGGCTTCAAGTCACCGGAGTTCCGCCTTCGAAGCTGGCAAACAGCTGCGTCGTCTTCCCATACAGTTTGTGAGCGCCGGACATCTCGAAGGCACTATCAAGGAGGACCAGCTTCGTGGCAGGCCATGCCAGTCCGAGTCTGACGACGATTCGCCCGCGCCCGCTTCACTTTCGTCAACACAGGACAACACCGTCGCCATGGCGCACATGGCAATTCGAAGCCCGTCGCCCGTCGTCTCCGAGGCTTCTTCAAGTTCAGATGAAGTCGTTTTCCAAGGCCGCGGCCAGACGAGCGCTCCGAAAGCCACCGTCTTCACCACATCGGACCCAGCAGCGGCAACATGGAGCCTCGCCCACGAAGAAGTAACCGCGGCAGCAGCACCCTTCGAACAGGCCGCCAGATTTCAAGCGCCCAAGTCAGAGATCCTCCGCACACCGCAGTTAACAGCCGCCTCGAACGACGGCCACACCTCAGTCACAGAAGAGACGCGCGCCTCGGTGGAGCTCAGCATTCGCGTCCGCGCGACACCTATACCCTCAGAGGAGATAGACTCTGATGCGGATGGCGTCATTCAAGACCAGTTTGCAAAGCGACGCGGATCTAGACCGGCGTGGGAGGGCACAACGACAGCATGGAAACACCGAAGCAAGCCCAACATCGGCTGGCTGCCTGTTCGGGATCGTCCAGACATGGAGTCCTTCCTCCGCGGCGAGGTGAACCCCCGAGATGCAGCAATGGACGACTACATGCAAAACATGGAAGAATTTGGTCTCACTGGTGAGATTCTGGACGCCTCAGGCTTCGCGCGGCGTGAATTGGATCTTGATGCGGGGGTTCACAACGATTGGGAATCCGTTTCAGGCAGTCAACCAGTTGATGCGGTGGAAGAAGAAGTAGAAGAAGAAGAAGCGGATGGACACGACGGTTGGGACTCGGACATGCTACAAGACCTGGAAGACCTTAGCACATCTTCGGACGTCATGGACACGGTGGTGCGCATATTAGCAAAGCGCACGCGCAAGAGTGGTCTGCAATACCTCTGCATCTACGAAGGCTCGAGTGCTGACGACGCCCGATGGCTGCCGTTGACATTCTTGGAAGATGACGCCGCGAAGAAATTGGTTCGCGCTTTCGAAGAGGAAGCAGACTTACGTGAGTTGCAGTCGGACGGCAGCAACTCAACAGAAGGCGATGACGATGACGATGAAGATGATGACGACGACGATGATGAACTCGACGATGAGACTATTGCCAGGGTTCTGCAGAAGCAGGAGGAGCTTGGCTTAGGCTCAGACGAAGTGTTATTGTATGGCGGAGACGAGTTTTTTGAGGGTCCGACCAGGTCAAAAGTCTCGTTAGGCGGTCATGGGAAATCACACAAGAAGCGACAGGTGCAAGCCCGTGGCAATCGCAACGCAACTTTTCCTTCTGCCTCCGCCATGGCTGACGCTTTGGCTATGGATCCCTACGGTGCCTTTGACATTATGGACACCGAGCGCCCGTCGCTGAAGCCAAAGAAGAAAGGGCGTCGTGGCCAAATGCCGCCAGAGCTGGACGATTCTGACCTCAATGAACAGATACAAAACGCTTGGGAGGCTGATCGGGCGAAGAAGCGTCTCAGAAAAGCCGAGCGAGAGGATTTGCGCCAACAAGGCCTGTTGGGACGAAAGGGCAGATCGGCAGATCTCAAAGTCAAGTACAAGGGCGGGATTGACATGGATGATGTCGTAGAGGAGATTCGCGAGTTCGTCCTTAGTGACAGGCAGAGCTTGTCCCTTCCCCCTATGGACTCACACCGTCGCGCCACCATACACCAAGCAGCAAAGTTTCTTGACCTCTCGTCACGATCTCGCGGCGATGGACACGACCGATTTACCGTGCTATCTAGGACGACTCGTACGCGGGTCTACACCAATGATGAGTTTGAACAGGCAATGTTGCGCAAGGGGTTCTTCAAACGCCTCCATGGGCCGTTGCAGGGCAAGAAAGGCGTTGGGCCTACCAGGGGCTCGACTTTTCGTTCAGGCCCTCGTGCACGCCCGCAGGTCGGATATCGCGACGGCGATAAGGTTGGCGCAAATGCTCCCGAACTTGGCCCTGAGAATAAGGGCCATGCCCTGATGATGAAGATGGGCTGGTCGAAGGGCATGGCACTCGGCACTGTCAACAACCAGGGCATTTTGCATCCTATTGCGCACACCGTCAAGACGAACAAGGCCGGTCTGCAGTGATGCAGCCCCACCCGCGGTTCCTCTCCTAACAAGCTTCTTTGTCGAAGTGGATGTACTCTAGTCGCCCAGCACTTACGTATGTGCTTGCGCGATAGACGATGCTCTTAGGGTTCCTACCAGATAGTTGCGTGCTGCTGAGGCCTATAGTATTCGCTGGTAATCTCGAGGTTATTCTAAGGTCTTCTCTGCTGCGAGTGTTAGCTGTATTAGTACTGCATAATTTATTAGAAAGCAAGAAGTACAAGCTACAAAGTACATAGTACTCTCTATATAAAAATAGTACTTGTAAAGGTATTAACTTTGCCTATACTCTTAAGTTTAGACTTAGCTTAGATCTAAGCTATATCTCTATTAGAGTATTATATTATAGTTTTTCTCTTAGTATTTCTATATAGACTATACCTAAAATAAAGTTATTCTAGCTATTTTCTATAGAAATCTAGATAAGCTACTATAATAATAATATTCTAGCTCTAGCTC
>TARA_R110002003_G_scaffold244_4_pt1 | contig 77215 bp, 74 predicted proteins | sample TARA_R110002003 | Tara Oceans TARA_R110002003 (sample SAMEA4396441) | marine metagenome | biome: Westerlies Biome; feature: [SRF] surface water layer (ENVO:00010504); material: water (ENVO:00002006), including particulate matter (ENVO:01000060) such as... | depth 5 m | reverse complement strand
AGAGTCCTCTGTTGATTCGGAGAACAACGACTCGGACGCCGAATCCCCACAACGCGAATCTGTAGCTGAAGACAATATCTCGCAGTCAGAGCGAGCCATTGAACTCGCCACGCGCTCCATTCAAGAGCTAAGAGCCGCCTTTGGACCCGACCGGTGGTTTCACGTTGAGCCAATCTCGCAAGACGAATTGAACGAATTAATCGCGTCGAGATACCACAGAAACAAGACCGAATTCGTGGTCCTCCCAGGCAAAGTTCTCTTCGGCCGCATGTGGCACGAACATCTGGGCCTGGTCACCGTATGGGCAACTATACAGAAGTTGAATTCAGACGTCACCGACACTGGCCGTAACATGTGGAGAACGTTTCTGTTCAACGATAAAGACTTCTCAGACGTCAAGCTACCGACCTCACCATCAGGACACGTCGAAGTGGAATCCATGTTCGCCTTAATCTGGACCAAGAGGATCTTGGCCAGAACCTCCCTCACGTACTGTAATCGAGTTGGTGTCTGCGTCCGCGTGGCCTTGATCGAGGCCGGTTACAGCGATGGAGCAGGGTTCAGGAGCAGGACCAAGGGCAGCAACGGAGGGTTGATCCGAGCGATCAAGGAGAATTTGGAGAGTGGCGGAAAGGCTACATCAGGATCTGGCCGCAGTGGACAAGCTTCTCTTCCCGTCGACCTCACTGAGGTGGACGATGCGCAAGACACGCCGTTGGGAACTCCCACTGGAGCAGACATCCCCACAGGCAACCTAGGAAAGCGTGGCCGCCCTCCAGCGTCGGCGAGCAGCACCTCTTTTCACGGCGCAAAGAGACCGCGTATAGAGCCCGGAACCTGTGCGGAAGACGCGACCACAAATACACCAACACCATTCAAGCCCATCGCCCCGGCCGCACCAACAGAGTTCCGTCGAGCAAGCCAACCCCCTTCGGCTTCGGGACCCGCGTCAGCAAGTGCATTCAAGTACCCTGCTCGTCGACCGACCAACAACGAGAAAGCTCTACGCGCCGCCCTCGAAGCAAAGATCAGCACCCTCGAGCAAACCAACACGAACCTCATCAACCGCGCGAACGACCACGACGAACGCCTACGCACTCAAGCTAAAGACCATACCACACAGCTGCGAAAACAATCTGGGCGGTTCGACGAGCAGCTTCGCCTACAGGCCAGAAACTACGACGAGCAGCTCCGCCTGCAAGCCAAGCTCAAAGACGAGGAGCGCGTGACCCTAGCAAAGGAACGAGACACGCAGGTCTTGACTCTGATCCGTGAGAGAGAAGATCTAAAGGAGAAATACGACACCCTGCAGCACACCAATGCCCGCCTGAAGGAACGCAACAACGACTTGCGAACTGAGAACAACGAGCTGCTGGCTCACATCGGTAACCTCGAGGCTACGGCGAGGCAAGGGGGGCGGCACAAGGACGGCGATAGGCAGGCCTTGCTTGACAGGCTTGAGAAGCTTGGGAAGGAGAATGATGCGCTGAGGACGAGGAATAGGGAGTTAATTGATGCGAGGTTGGCGGCGTTGGATGAGCGGATGGGGGATATGGATTGAAACTGTAAGTAACGACCGTGAGATAAAGCTCGGTGTGTATGTAAATCAGGGGCAGGATCGCCGAGGTACAAGAATCGTGCGATAAAATATACCTCCAATAACTTCCGCCCCATACCATCCCATCCCATCCTAGCGCTCTAAAACCCACCAAGCCCGTCCTCATCCCCACTGTCCTCCCAGCTCTCCTCACTCTCTTCCTCCCCATCATCCAAGCTCACCGTCTGAACGTCGTCTGCTCGCAACGCTCTCCCCAGTCCGATAGCAAGTTGCACATCCTCGTCGAGCGCGTGGTAACTCCATTCAAACTCGACATCGTCGACACTATGCGGCTCGCACGGCCTGCCCACACGGGCCCTGACTTTGCACAATTGCACGGCGCAAACGGTCTCGTTCCTCTTGTCGTCGAGACTAGACGCCGAGTCTACGCGGCGCACGTGCGTGCGGTCTGCGTGGGCGGGTGTGGTGCTGTCTTTTGCCGAGCTTTGGGACGGGAGTGTCTGGATGGCCGTGACGTAGTAGAGTTGTTGTTTTTGGTGCGCGCATGTGCGGAGGAAGGACTGGGCGGATGGGTCGTGGCGGAGGGCGTTGAAGGTGGTTTTGGGACTCGCGAGGGAGGTGAGGTGTGTTTTTGAGTTGGGTTGGGTGCGCGCGGAGATGGAGCGTGGACATGTGGGAGGAAGGTAGGTGGTGGAGGCATCGTGTTGGGGCTGTTGTTGCGAACCTATGAGGAATGGGGCGGCGATGAGTTGGCCGAGGGCGATTGGGGTTGATGAGAGGGGTGTGGGGAGGGTGATGAAACTTGACATCTTGTGAAAGTGGTATGGAGTTGGGGATATTGGTGGGCAAGAATTGCTGAAAAGGGGTCGCTGATGCTGAAGAGCTAGAGGTTGAATATGGGTAGAGATATATGGAAAGTATGAAGTGGATCCGGTCTTCGGCGACAATGCAGAAGTCGCTACAGATCAGTCGATCAAAGCTCGAATGGCTGTACTTGCGGTTAATTCAGCGTCTCAGCTCATGGCCATAGGTCTACCCATTGCAGCGACCCGCATGGTGGAAGACCACAAGCTCGGGAGTGCGAGGACGGATATCGCTCGGTTGCCATCGGTTTCCGGGATGCTGAACCGCTCGATGCGAAAGTATGCTGGTGTTGAAGTTCCGAGTTCGCCCGTACTCTGAGCTCTTTTCTTCTATTGGTGGAGGATGACCACATTCAAGTCGGCAGTCTGATGGCCATCGGCTGATATTTTCCCATGTCCAATCTCACGAGGCAGCGAGTGTGTGGTCCCGAAATATCAGTTGTGTGGGGTCTCAGTACACTTCAGCCCCGCATATCATGACCCCTTGTCTCAGTATAGCAATGTAGAGCGCGTCAGTTCGCCTGCTCCTGGCTTCCTGTCGTGTGAGTTCATCGAGCGTGACCAAAACTACTTCGAATGGTAACTTTCGGCATCGGACGAAAGGCAACACGTCAACTTTCAGTGAGCTCTCGGGGCGTCTCTGAAAAGGTGGCTCGAAGCGGTCGCATCGAGGAAAGGCTAAGCCTAACCGCGAAGATAAACAAACACGATGAAGATGACGCGACGAACAGCCCCAGATCCATCAATGTGGCGATCGCATCGACGACAACGACCACCAATGGTAAGGAAGCAGCAAAGACAGTTGAACAGGAGTGGTTGCGCGGAGTGGAGAATTGGCGACAAGCAGTGGCGTGCCGTCAGTGGCTGCAGGGTCGTGTCCACGTGCGAACACCAAGATGGCCCACATTGATCAACGACATGTCCCTCGCAACGCGTCGCGCTTATCGTCATTCATAGTTGTTTCTCTGCCCTGTTCCGCTGCTCGTCCGTCGCAAAATGATCCTATCTCAGACATCCGGAATAGTCGTTAGTTGTGGCTGTCGGCAGCGCGCGGAACGACGTACACTGCCACAGCGGGACGACGCAGCCTGCCTGGGTTGATGACATGTGGTGACATGCGCATGTCGTCTCCCTGCTTAGAACTTTATACATAGCTAATCACCACCACTGACAATGGTAGCTTCAGATAGTGGGACATGCACTCCTCAATCACGTCGCCAGAATGCGCTCGCCGATATCCAATTCGCGTCCATCATCGACGACGACCTCACTCCATCCGAGGATGAATCGCCAGAAGAGAGGTCGCTGCAGCTGGAGAATGTCCAATCGGCCATTGGCATCAGTATAGGACGGCAGCAGACGCGCCTGACGTCTCCGAAGACGCCTGCTGCGGAAAAGGCAGCTGCACTGGACGAAACCGATGGCGGCGTGCTCTTTGAGGGCTTTGAAGAGCGTATCGAGCCCTCAGCGGATCCGAGTACGCGCCGTATGCCATTAGATGACGGAGGCGAGGATGTAGTCACACAATCGCAAGCGCAGGTGCAGGTGCAGACCAACCAGCCGGCGCAGTTGCCTGGTCCACCAGAGCGCCTCCCGTCACCGTGGCGCGCTGGACCGAAGACGTTCCAGGACAAGGCGGGCGACCACCGCGCGATACTGCGACATAACCTCCAGCACGGGAATCGCCGGCGCGCATCCTCGAGCGGCTCAATGGGGGATGCCATGCGCAAGTACCTGCCCTTCTCGCTGCCATCGATACCCAAGACCTACAAAGACCTACACTTCTCGCTGCCCAGCTTCTCAGCCTTATCGCTCGACGGTCAGACTGCGCCACGCCCCAATGAACGCCAAAGACGAGAGACTTTTGCGCATACTTCAAGTTCGAGTAGCATTCCCCAGCAGGATGGCGGCCTGTTGCGCCACAAGAGCCCAGGGCAAGCCACCAGCCCGCCGACACAATCCAGCACTGCACCCATAGCGCAGCGCGAGTTTGTAACCGGTAGCGAAACTACGATAGCCGCGCCTGTGATGCGACCATCCAGTGAACGACCTACGCCTAACCTGCGACGCTCGAATTCGGAAGGATCGCTGCTTGTCTATCGAGCAAAGTCATTCGCATCTTCGTTGGGCGACGATACACGCTTCGAAAGCGTGCAGGAGCAAGTGAACAGTAGATTGAAGGCGATAAGAGATAGTTGGCAAGATGCGAACTTCAAATTTCCCAGTCCCACCTTGCCTAATTTCAACTTCAATTACAGGGACGATCTGTTCAGAAATCGCAACGCGAGTGCATCTACGAGGCCAAGAGACGTAGACGACGCGACAACACACAGGGTCAGCCTTCGTGCACGCGGCTCATCATCCACCTCCCTGGCCGCACCACTGAGATCAAAGCTGAAGCGGCCTTCTAACCCCACGGCGGCAGATACCGAGACGCATCCCTTTTTTGCACAGGCCTTACAGGAGCTGGAGGGTGATCTGGTCGTTCTCGGAGGCTATCGTGGTTCCATCTTACGCTCCGCCGAGCCGCCGAATCGCCAACTATGGGTTCCCATCAAAGTCGGCCTGAATCTGCGCAAAGTTGATCTTGAAGTCCCGTTCGATGCCGAGGCTGATGAGCGTATGGAAGAGACCATCATCCCCAGCGGCATGCTGAAGCACATTGGGCCGGTGGACATCTCGAAGCGACTCTTCAAACGCCTGCGAGCTTCAGACAATGCTCGGAGTGGAAAATTACGTGTACACGACTACGGCTATGACTGGCGGTTGTCCCTACACTTTCTTAGTCGCCGCATGATCCAATTCCTAGAATCACTTCCGTGCAATCATCCTAGCGTGCCCCGCGAGAAACGCGGTGCAATAGTGGTGGCCCACTCGCTTGGTGGCCTAATCACGCGCCATGTCATCAACAAGCGACCAGACCTTGTCGCAGCCGTTGTGTATGCGGGCGTACCCCAACGGTGTATCAACATCCTTGGACCTTTCCGGAATGGAGATGATGTGCTCTTCTCCTCTCGCGTGCTAACAGCTCAAGTCAACTTTAGCATACGAACTTCGTATGCGCTGCTACCTTTAGACGGCAAGTGCTTCATCAATAAGCATACAAAAGAGGAGTATCCTATCGACTTCTTCGATCCAAAGACATGGACGGATTGTCGCCTCTCACCTTGTCTAGGCCCAGCCCTCCCACGACCAGACCCGCCCAAAGACAGCAGTCTGAGCGTAAGCGGGCTTTTGAACGCCATGTCGCAAGCACTGCCCACGTTTCCCAGTCGAAAATTTAGTATGTCCAAAGGCTCGCAATCAAACACCTCAGGAACAGCCGGCGATGTGATGAGAGGTGCAGCAGACCTGGCTCGAAATGCAGCGGACAAGGTTGCCGAAGGCGGCGCCGAGAGCGCCGGCATGGGACCGCAAATGGCCCAAGGGCAGTCTCCCTCGACACAGGCTTCTTCCGAGCCGAACCCCGCAACAGCAGTCACGATCCCCTACGACAAGGCCGTGGAGTATCTAACCCGCACTCTCGCCGAGATCAAGCGCTTCAAACAAGAGCTGGACCACATCCCCGCTCACTCCGAAAGCAACTCCTATCCACCCATCGCGCTCATCTACGGCAAGACTACCCCAACCGTCTACGGAGCCAAGGTCGAGTCCCGCGAAGCCATACCCCGCGCCGATTGCTACGACGAACTCGCCTTCGCAAGCGGCGATGGCGTGGTGCTTGCGCGCGCAGCCATGGTGCCCGAGGGCTACTCGGTCGTTCGCGGCGGCGTCGTGTCCAGCGAGCGCGGCCACATCACACTGCTCGGCGATCTCGAGGCGGTGGGACGGTGTCTGGTTGCTGTGATGCATGCCAGGCGCAATGGTGTCGGCATGGGAGAGGCGGGGATGAGAGAGAGTGTGAAACCAAGCGGCGATGGGCTGGGCATTCAGACGGCGGCGATGGGTTCGTGAGTGAGCTTTCATTTCATTGTTGCACCTAGAAATTCAGCGGCTTTAGTGGCCAATCAAACAAAGTTGATAGAATGGCGTATAGACGTTGACAATGGCTAAGACTACGTGCACTGAACTGTGTTGAGATAATGAATATGCGTTATAACGTCTATCTCTGCGTAGCGAGGTAGTTTATATAATAAGACGCTATAGATACTCTCTAATCATATCGCAAGCGATACACATACCAAGTAGTAGTCGAAAGTTGCTTCTGAAGGTACGCCGTCGTTGCAAGCGCGTAGAAAGGTGGCAAGGGTGTGCATATCTTGGGCATGTAGCTGTCGTGCGGTCATACATTGAACAGCTCCTTGCATGAGCACTGCAATCATTAGTGCAGTGGAAAGGTGCTTCAGTTTGATCTCTGACAGTCGTAGAGAGTCTTGGATTGTTTATGTTCGTGAGGCATGAGTACTAGCAGAGCCGTGGTAATGGCTACCTAGGTATGTATGGCAAGACCTTACGCTATCCAGGAGCTGCGTACAGCACTCGTTTCTTCAGCTATAGCTATAAACCATCGCATCTGGCACAGAGGTTGTGGCTGGAGCGGGTCGGCCATCGTCCCTGCTAGCGGGGGCAGTTGAATGTATTTTCTGTGTTACCGTAGCGCCCTGGTGGGTGTTTCAAAAGAGTGTACAGGCGCTGCATACAGAGTGTTGCTATTCAACACTCTATTCAAAAATCAACTCTGTTCAAATACTAATATCCTAGTAAATATATGTTCAAAGAAGCACTCGGTTAAGGATAACACTCTGTTCTAGCTCTGTTAAGACAGGTAGAAGGAGCTCATGAGGGCTCTTACCTCATGGCTAGCTAACCTTGTTACTCACGAAGGCTACTCACACGCCTACGCAAGGTACACGCCTGTCAAGGCGCAGCAGAGGATCCCTATATATTTGCGACTGCGCTGTACTTTTCTATGTAGCGTGCAGGGGTGTAGTATGAAAACTGGTTTGCTAAGCCTTTGCCTAATTAAGGTTTAGACGGTAACAGCGTGGTTATCTCAACAGAGCGTTTATCTTAATACTCTTAAGAGAGTGTTTTTAACTTTTTAATACTATGTACACATGCAACTCAAAAGAAAATCGTTGCAACAGGCTTCTGAAAAACCCCGGTCGGGCGGTACGGTAATTATTCCTCGGATCATGAACCATCGCGAGGTTGTTCGTCTTGGCCACAGTTGCATCTGAGAATATGTCAGACGTATATTTGCAAGTACTCGATGATTAGTTGCTTCTTTACCCCGATCCCGGCTTAGGTTTATTACTGGCCCAAATCTCATGTATTTGGTGGGCCATTGCGCTTGTGGGCGGACTGGTGGTGACTCCGGGAAACTGTTGGACGTATTGCGCTTTGGTAGTAGAGCCGTCGGTGAAATTTTTGAGCTCTAATATTTGGTTGGTATGACCTGTACACAGAACTTGGAAGGCAGAAGACGGTGTGGGTTTCTTTGCGCATTTACTTATATTCAAGCCTGATGGTGCTGGAGCCTCGAGAGTGCTTGCAACCTCTACGTTGTGTTCTCGTGGATTTAGCCTACCTCCAATATCAGCCTGCATATGCACCTACCACATCGTGGCGCGCTGCTATTGGGTACCAAGGTTGGGACTCAGCCCTCTGACGTCGGAGCTGAGTCTCGATCCACGATCGCCTAAAAGCTGAACGTACTATTGCCAGCAATGTCAGCCTAACTGACCTTATTTGGGCGTTCTTTCCTCAAGGTTGACTTGATGGCAGCTATAACTAGGCCCCAAGCTGTTCTCCGTTTCCATGTCACCACCCCACTGTTTTTACGTCCTTCTTTCACTACTGGCAGTGTTCATGCGTGTGTAAGCCGAGAAGGCTGAGAGTGGTTTCTGCAATGGATGTTGTCAGTATCGTCGCGTCTATCACGACACTTGTTGTATTGACGAAGGAGATCGTCATCATTGCCAGAAATCTCCTTCGTGACGTTCAAGATGCACCGAAAGAACTGGTTCAGGTTTCAAGTCATGTTTCGTTAATATCATTAGAGCTCGAGTGTATCAACCGAGCACATGACCCAACGGGTTTGGGGCTTCATTTGACCCTAGAAGAGTCATTGATATTGAAGAAATCGCTTACGATCGTAAAGAGCGATATGACCACACTGCAGAGGGATTGCGAGAAATACTCCAAAGGGAAAACTCGGCTTTCTACCCGAATGTCCTGGGCTCTTTTTGACAGTAAAGCCGTCAACAGATGCTTGGAGCAGCTACATAAAATTGAAAGTCATCTACTTCTGGTATCGAACATCATGCACATGTAAGTCATATACAGACCCCACGTGAAAGGGCTAAGACTAATTTACGACAGGCAAGGAAGCATCAGGGCACAACACGAGAGCGCCAATCAAGCCGCACTGGTACTTCAGGAACTTAAGATCTATCACGAAGAGGTCCTGAGGCAGAACAAGTCGCCTCACGATTCATCTCAAGCAGCTATATCCACGACAGAGACGGAGTCGTCTATCGCTTTCCGGCACCGATACACATACGCTTTCACAGATTATTGGAAATGTGTCCTCGGAAGTGAGTTCCGCTTCAGCAAGGCCCAGAATGATTTTCAAAATGCATATGAGCTTTACGCAAGAGTGCCATGGCCTTCTTACCCTAACAAAATGGCCGTGGTGCTGTCATTTTCGATTCGCCAATTGCTGGGTCTACTTCCAAATGTATCAGTTTTAGGTGGCGGTCTGAACTTTGTCAATATGGTACCCGAAGACTCTGAAATTGTGATTGCCTGTGACAAAGGCGACACACTTGCAGTACGAGATCTCTTTCGCCAGAAGAAAGCCGCTCCAAACGACATGACACTACAAGATAGAGCACTACTTTATGTGAGTATGCTGAGACGAAGACAGGTTAGGAATTATCTGATCAATGATAGTATGCTGCACGTAGCGGGTCTGTGGAGTTGGTTCGGTTCTTGATCAACGCTGGAGCCCCTGTTCAACCGTGAGTAGGAGTTGGGTATGTTTTGCCTTGGCATACTAACAATCGGGTTAGGAACCAACTTCTTGCTGCCTCGTATTGGAGACAACCGGGGACCGCGCGACTACTGCTACTTGCTGGCGCCAACGTGGAAGTTCTGGCTTATAACGGATTCACTGCAGCTTCGCACCTCTACGGATCGACACGTCCCAAAGTTCCACAAACCGAGTTTGTAGAAATTCTGGCTAACAACTCGTTCTCTAATTTTAATGCTCAAGACAAAGATGGATGGACAGCATTACACCGGGCTGCCGCGTGGGGAACTTCAGCCGATGTGAGAATATTGGTACAGATGAAAGCCTCCATGGAGTCCCGTACTAGTATGTTGGACTGGACTCCGGATTTCGTCGCGGTCTGCTACAAGAACCTTGACACCCTGCAAGAATTGTGGAACAGTCATGGCGATGCTAATTTCAAGGACCACCAGGACTTCCGTGGCTGGAACCTGCTACACATGGCAGCAGGATATGGAAATTACGACGCTGTGCCTTTTCTTATCGAGCGAGGGGTCAGTCTTGAGGCCACAAGCAAGGCTACATCACGGTCCGTTCCTTACGCTCTCCGAGGAAGGTGCGTAACGCCCAATGAAGTAGCCCGATGCTGTGGCGAGGAAGCATACGGAAAGTGGGCACAAGCTTTACGTATCGTAGGTCGGGAAGTCGATGTCCGACCCGAAGATATCGACTGGTCAGTGGAAGGCGTGGTGGAAAGTCTCGGATGCTGCGAATGTTGCAATAACTGGAATACTAGTATAATCAACGACGATTAGTGAAAATTTCAATATCAAGCACTAGACCAGGCTCCGACGCGCCAGCTCATCTCTCATAGTCGAATTGCACAACAACAAGTGCGACGATTATTTCCCCTTTGCAAAACATAATTAGATGTCACGAGGATGGATTTCCCTTGTCAAAAAACATTCTCCTCGTCCACCAGTTCCACAACCCTCTGCATTGCCACCCGCCACATCATCGGCTCCCAAATCTTTTCCAGTGACTCCCAATGACTCTCTTCCCTCCCATTACGGGTGTTCTTCACTGGAGCATCATTTCGAAATTGACTGTATGCCATTGTACGATTTGCAACTGCGTTGGTGGTTGCTCTTGAGCATCATCCATTAGCTTGGTGAGCATACGCCCGAACTCTCCTCCGTCAGTGCTGATGCTGCATCATTGCTACCTCATGCCACGATTTTTCCTGTGAGAGTCGGGGTGCATATCGACGTCCACGTGGAAGAAAGGGAGTCTTCCGCGCTTGCTGATTGTGCATTTCTGTACACTCCTGACGAAGGCTGGCACGACCGGGAAGACGCAGTGGTAAACTGTTGCGCGTCACCCACTTACAATATGCGTCGTCGGCATAGTGCGGAAGTGGGGTTGGAAGTAGTCGAGTCAGATCCGTGGAACGGCCGGTAGCGCATTGAGGTTTTAGCCTGTTCATGTCATCGGCCGCCGTGTGGTTACTGAGTGTGCGACTTCTCCAAATCGCCTCGCTATCTTCTAATCTGTCATCTCGAAGGCTGGACACATTTTGTGACAAGATTGGGAGATCGAAGTTCGAGGTTTGCGCCCTTCCAATGTTGGAATGACGCCTAGGTTTCCGGAAAAGTCGCAAAACCTCGTCTTGCAACAGTCGTTCGCGGAACACCATAGACTCTTTTCCGCCGTGGTACGCCCCGACCGTGTTGTCCGGTCACTCAATGACGAAGTTGGTCACCTTGTATCCACTTCCATCTCTCAAGAACTCTCCGCCCATTATGCCATCTACATAGACAGCGTCGATGATTTTGTAAGTCCCTTCTGTGCCTGGTCGTAAGACAAGAGGTAATTTGCTTCCAAAGAGAATGCACACGTAGTCACCGTACCTGATATCCGCAGAGCCCGAGCCTATATAGCGAGTGTCGGTCCTGAAGATGGTCACTTCCTGACTACAGATCTTGGCGAGGTTGCAAAAGGTTCGCCACACTTTGTCGAATGGGGTGCCCATCAATGCCTTGGCATTCAAGCACACGTGTCCCATGAACATTGACTGTAGCTCTTCCTGCAGTTTGGTGTTGTACTTCTGCACTTGTCCACACTTGTCTTCGTAACGTTGCATGTATTTTGGCATCTCGGTTGGCTCACCCGTCGCAATATCAACCCAGGCAACTAGTTGGTCTATCAGGTAGAGGTCCAGCTGACTGAGTACTGCTAAGGCGGCATATATGTCCTCTAGAACAGGCGCTTCATCCAGGATATATTCGATGTGCTGACCATTCGCGACGACCCTCCACATGTCACCCGCAGCGACCTTGGCGCTTGCCTGACTGCAATCGAGGCGCTGTCTCCAGACTCCTTTCGCCCAGAGGGTCTGAGTCCGCATGAAACGTAAGAATTTGACTTCGTTCTCGGATAAAAGGCAACTCTTGGCGTATTTCTGGCACATTGTGCTGACCCTGATGCAACCGACAATTGTGCCGGGTAGCTTGATTCTACCTTTATAGGGATTGTGCTGAATCCATTGAAAGGGCCTTCCAGTTGTTGCTCCGTCATCTGTTGTCCCGAAGCGTCGGTGTAGGTGCAAAACATCCACCTGCTGAAGGTCTTCCGTTATTGAGAATTGAATGCACCAAGAGATCTTCGTCGTTCGTTTTAGCATCAATTTTGAGACAAGAATGTCAAGGTCCTTTCGGCTTCTAATCATGCTGACCATAGCTTGCTGGTATGCCCAAGATACTGGTTTTGAGTAGTCCAAATCGATGCTCTCATACGACGTATCGTTGACCAGGCCGAGTAGGGCGTACACATAATCACGCGGATCTGTCGCTTCTCGATATGAAGAGGCAAAGACCAGTCGATCTAAGTGAACTTCCTGCGCACTTCTGCGCAATCTGTTGACTTCCAGAAAGTACCGAAAACGGTGTAGTGCAGCATCGGGGTAACGTCGTGCACATTTCAGGAGATCACCTAGGGCTTGCAGAACGGTCTGCCACGCCACCGTCCTTTGTCCGCACAACACGAGCGAATCTCCATTTGCTGCAAGTCCTTCTTGGAAAGTCCATACTCTGCTCCACCAAGGTCTTGTAAAGAGTTTAGCGATTCGCGGGATGTCTAGACGCAGTGCACCCGTTAAGCCTTCCAGATGAGTCAAGGCGTACTCGCTGTCTTCGTCCGATTCGCCGAGCCAAATCAGGACGCGAGTGGCCTGCGCAAAAATTTGATACATTTGTCGGACTTGATGGTTTTTCTCCCTGGAGCTGCTCTGATCGATGCAGAGAGCATCGATCCAGAGTTGACGAGGCTGGGAGGGATGTCGGATGTAGCGGAGCGCTTGCGCTAAGTTTGACGAGAGGGGAAGGGTTGCACCGGCAACGAACAATGGCCATGCCTTCTGCTGGGCTCCCCATACATAGCTGACTGCTTCATAGCTTTGCTGCGCTTCACTTGTGGGTAGAAATTTCTCGATGCGCAATGCACCTCGCAACGGTGAGTCTCTGTCCTCTGCCGGTTCGAGGGTGAAGATTCTGAATTGTGGTGCCGAATGATCGAGTGCTTCGTATTCGTATGCCGGTATGTCCTCAATGGTACACCTTGGCTCTCGTGTGCTTGGAGTGTTCGTCGCACGCCGGCGACGCGGCGGAGGTGCCCGTCCAGTTGACTTTCTCTTCACCTTGGGCATTAGGCACTCGGGGTCAGAGCATGCTATGAGATGTTTCCTAGTGTATTGAAAGTGCACACAAGCATCGTTACGTCCAGGTTTTGCGGTGGTGAGCAGCTGGAGGAGGCAGGTGGGACCGGCGGCTATAATTGTGGCTGTGCATCCAAGGCAGCCACATGAGGCTGAATACTTACCCCTATCTCCACCTTCTGTCGCGTGCATCACAGCAATATCAACGACACGTTAACGCGAATAGCGTTGCGCTTCAGTGCCATCATTATCATCACTACATCTGGAACAGCTTTACTCAGTGTGCTAGCGCCTATTCATTGCGACCGCAGCTCGAGCCGGCTGCTGCCACAAGCAGTGACGGTCAACATCCTGCAACGCATGATGACATACTGGCGGCTCCCACATATCACAGAAAGTCCAAGGGGTACACGAAGCCGCTGAATGAGTTTAGAGGACTAATGCTTTGAGTACTTGAGGCGATGGATAGCTCCACACCTGTAACGCCAATGAGTTCCTAGTCTCACGATACCCGCTTAGCTTTCCATCGCATGCGAGAGCCAGCAGTCCTGGAGAATAATCTCGGCCCCGTCAAATCCGTTTATTATCTATATTCCACGATATTCCAAATCAAAATCTGAGCACAATACTTCCAAGCTTAGGAATCCCGGCATTTCGAGATTCCAGTTGATGCGTAGTGTACGTAAGTTCTCATCAATTCCTGTGAACGACTCTAATACAGATCAAGCGTTGGGGGATCTGCGTTGTACCTGGATGACGCTGTAGGCGTAAATGGTCGTCCATCGTGTGCAGTAAACGTGCTTGAGGTTACAATTCTGGCACGGAAGGACTATAGTTTGTATCTTAACCGGTCCTTTCAAGAATGCCAACTGCAACCCTTCCCACAGCCACATCTGACACATCAACCATTTCCGTTGTAAGCAATCAAGTTAGCCGCACCCTGACCATCCTGAACGCGGTCGGGAGTGGCCAACGCCAAAACCCTCGCCTTGATGGCCGAAGCGCTCGACAGTCCCTCCAATCCACGGAGATAAGAGACGAGTCCAGCTACGTGCGGCGAAGCCATGGAGCTACCAGTCAAAGTAGCAGTAGCAGTGTTGGATGTGTAGTAAGTGGAAACAACGCCGGTACCAGCAGCCCAGATGTCGACCGCGGGACCGTAGTTGGATCCCGTCGAGCCTGGATAGCGGCTGTCATCCGACTGAAGATTACCAACGCAAAGCGTCTCGGGTGAACGCGCAGGGGAGCGAGACGAAGCGAGCGTGTTCTCGTTTCCGGCAGCGACGACGGAGAGAACGCCCTGGTTCCAGGCAGCTGTGATGGCGGCGTCCCATGTAGTCGAGGCCGGTCCACCGAGCGACATGTTAATGACAGCGGAGTTGGTGCGGCCCTTATCGACAATGTCCTTGACTGCCCATTGGAAACCGGAGATGACTTGAGAGGCAGTACCCTCGCGGCCTTCGAAGACCTTGACGGCGATGAGGTTCGTAAGCTTCGCCACGCCATAGGTAGTTCCTCCAATGGTGCCGGCAACGTGGGTTCCGTGGCCTAGGTTGTCGTTGTTGTTGGTGTTGACGGCGTTAAACCCCCAGGTGGCACGGCCGCCGAAATCGTTGTGGGAGATGCGGATACCAGAGTCAACAACATAAGAGTAAGTGCCCGCTCCAGCGGTCGAATCATAAATGTAACTGGAGGCGCCACGAGTCCTGGAAGAGATGCTGCCAAGTCCCCATGGGGCGCTGTTCTGTGTTACCAGAGCAGTGGTGTACATCTTGAAGTCCTGCTCGACAACGAGGACCTTCGCTGCTGTTAGGAGATGATCCTCCAGCTCAGACATAGTCGTCGACTTACCTCAGGGAGAGCTTTCAGCTCTTCAATAGTAGCCGCGTCGAAAGATCCAGCATAACCTTTAAAGTCGCCGAAGTCGTACTCGAGCTCAATCCCGGCGCTCTCGTCACCATCGCTGCGGCGAGAAAGATTGCGTGCATGAATCTCGCGTACTGTGTTATGATGCGCAGCAACTGATGCAATATCGGCTTCTGGCTTCAACTGGACGATGTACTTTCCGGGGATCAAATCATCCTCGGCGCGTGGAGCAACTGGAGCAGCTTGAGCAAAAAATGGGGCAGCGGTTGCCACGACGGCCAAAAGGCGAGTGAAGATCTGCATCGTGAGAAGCGGGCAAATGGGCTCTCAAGCGAATGAGTTGAGGCGATTGATGGCCTATGTTACTCCGCACTTGCCCGTCGTCTTTATACTCATTTCAACGGTTCAAGGCATCCTGCGATCTACATGTTGTGTGAGAGGCATCGAAACGCCATTAACGTTCCAAGAGGTGCGATTGCGACAAGCATTTCTTGTCATTCTTGTCTTCTGCCATCTCGAGCATGACCTCCGCGGCCAGTTTCGAGCTACACAACGTGTCTGATAGGGAGACATCTTGTTTAGGAACTTGTATGGAGAATTCTCCAGGTTTTGAGGTTAAAGGTCGCGAGTGCCAAGCGACATCGACGTGGTGTGGGAGAAGTGCCGGGATAATAATCCTGTGCAATATCGCCGAGTCCACTAATCCGCTACGCTCCTGCCACTTTGAGCGCCTCAACAGCTCGCGCGCAGATGTGCCGACCGGCATCGGCGCTTTTCGCTCTGACGACATGCGTATGAACCTGCGTTTGGGTATACTAAAACTTCGCTAAGCCCATCACTCCAAGGTATAAATCCAGGAGCCGGGCTTGGGAGCAAGAAGCGGTAATGCTATGGCTAGAAGGATTCTTGAGATAACACTACTAGTTCCAAGACATGTAGTATCGCAACACCCACATCCAAAGAGAGAAGGTAGTGACAACAGATCGACAGCGCCATGGTGCGCAAGGCGTGCGAAAGTACACAGGACAAAGCATTCTCAGGATGTAGTAAGTGATAAGCCAAAATTCGGTGCTGGAAGCTGATATGCTGTGAGATACTCAATCTCAGAGTAGTTGAAGTCGTCCAATGGGTCCGAGGCTGCACCTTGGTATTTGGAGCATTCGCAATATTAACGCTAATCACTCTATCGAGGTGGTATTTTCGGAAGACTTCGCATTTGTGTAGCAAAAGACAATGACGTTACTACACTTTCTCACTGTTTAAGTCTAGCTTCTAGGGCACACGGAGTTGGGCTCTGCTGTAAGAATCGTGTCTCGATTGTGGGTGGCTACATGAGGCTGGAGCGGTTTCCTCCAGCGCGCGTCAGAACAACCATCTATCGCACCACTCCACCATAGTCTCCATCAGGTTTCAGGACGTCCTGGGTGAGATTAAAACTGTCATCGCAAGACTCGGAACACCTTTGCTCAGTATCCAAGCACATCTTGCAATCTCCATGAGTTGGTAGGGGCTGTAATTGAGGATTTACAATAACTTGACACCGGTCCTTCGTTTAGTCCCTTCCGGTTGCTTCATATGTTCATCTCTAATGTTAGCCACTCAAAGCTTTGAAGATTTCGAGGCTTGCAGCAGGAAGGACTGTCAACGGTGAAAGCGTATCTGCCTCGAGACCATAGTAGCCAGCTTCGACAAGTGCGCCTTACATCTGCACACGCATCACCAAGAAGTGCCCCTACAGGTCTTTACGAGTTTCACGACCCATCCCCTAAATGAAGGTAAAGACAGACCTATGGCGATATATTTTCCAAGGGTTGCTAATGTAAGCCTAAAAAACTTGGCCAAAATCACGCTCATCACGCTCGCCCTAAACTACTAGTCGAAGGAAAGAAGAGTGTGTCTTGCTCGGATTTGGCTCAATGTGTGCTTGAGCACTCATGAAACGTTCAACAATAGAAATCGATGGTACCCTACGCACCGCACATCGGACGGATGTCCCGATATCCCACTAGTGGATACTCTCAGCTTTTGGATCGTGCTCGTCGACGCTCGGAATTCCACCAGTGCAATATCAAATGGCGCAGTCATACTGAAGGGCATGGTTATGGAACTTCAGAGCACACCTACAGTAAACAGTGCCCATAACAAATCCTGGGGAACCATTGTGAAGCATTATGTGCTGGAAAGGAGCATTATGTGCTGGAAAGGAGCATTATGTGTTAGAAAGGTACGATATCAAGGATCTAGATTTGAGAGGACTCGTCCTGGCCGGCACCTCATTCCAAGGTTCCGACCAGACGTCCTTGGTGACATGCCAAAGTCTGCAGCCTGGATTTGACTCTTACGATGCCATGATTCTTCACCCTCGAATGGGCTTCTTGGTATCATGCTAACACTAGCAAATCTCGAAAGGTATACCGAAGAATGGACGTCTTGCCGCATGGTATTCGAACATGGATGATATTCAGGAGCACGTGCAGGCTCCTATCACCATCATCTGAGCAGTGATTAAAATAAGCGCCCGACATGGTCGAGCGAGGATTTGCCTGCAAAACAATGCCAGAGTGTTATGAAAGGTCAGCACCCCATGCCAATGGCGCTGTCTTTGTGTGAGTGAGCTCGCTTATCGCAAGCCACATGAGCGCGGCGCAACCCATAATGCGGGGAAGTGAAACAGACAAAGAGCTTACTACACAGATGTAGGCTGCAAGGCAGCTTACGAAGTCCCTCCTTGTTCAACAAGAATCGTTGTAAGAATAGCTAAAGTCTGCCGCACGGGCTTTGCTGACAGCCTGAAGAGCGGTTGTGGAGGCGGAGTGCGTGCATGTCCACGTGGAGAGCTGCTTGCGCCTGAAACACCACAACGACGCTGAGGATGGAAACATGCACGACCGCTGCAATTCATTGTCTGAATATGACTAATGTGCGTGCGTAATTGTTCGAGGCTATCTACAGCACCGTGCGAACCTCGCATGGCAGTGAAAGGAATACAGCTTATGGCTGCATATGCACGTCTATCGAGACTCGAGCACACGCCCGTGTCGAGGACCAGCCCGGCGACGCAGCCTATACGCGGGCCGTAGTATGGCAAGCCGGGTGCGGAAATTCAGTGTCAGCACGGGTTGAGCTCGACCGCCGTGTCGTCAGACTCGCAGGCGGCGGCAACGTTGTTCGGCTCTGGGCCTCTACCAGTGTCGTACGGCCCGGGACTTGCCATGCAGGCACACTGCGCTGAGGGCGTCGAGGTGCTGGGGCATACTCGTCTGTGAGGTTGCACTGCAGCTTTCCAAGATTGACCTCTGCTTGAAAGACATGTGGACAAAGATGGGCGCGTCTGTTACCGTTCAACGGAGTCTGCGGCGCTTCACTTCGCTTATTTGGCATTCCTGTTGGGCCGAATGCAACAGACTGTATCGAGAGAAATCGGATCGATCTGGTATCTGGTAAGCTGATCGTTCATCAATCGGCATCTCATCGGTATCTGGCTTGCAATCGAGACGTTGAGGCTGGCCGATGGACCCAACTTCGCCTCAAGACTGCATCGATGGATTGTCTTCGGCTGAAAAATCCCAGTATCACAAGCAACACCTCGTATTCACTTCTCAACATACGCCTCTGCTGTCCGACAGTGTGGGAGTCAATACGCCGACATGGCTTGAGTGTCCTGTCATTTGTTGTGTCGAGCGGCATGTTGGCCATTCCTCGTGAAGCCGACGGCAGGACCACGGCAGATGATCCGACTGCTCTCCGCGGCAGGCATTCGCCGGTATCTCTCGTCACACCGATTCGGGATCGCCGCGTGTAACGAATGATCCGGGCATGTCTGCGTTGGGCAGAGTTAAGCGCTGAGGCTGGGCAGGGTACACGTGCCGAGTGATACCGCGCTTTGCCACCAATGACAACGGCTGGAATTGTGCTGAGAACATGCATTTCATGCATATGGCATACACACGATCGACGGGCCAAGGTCGAGCCGCGTCGCGCGTGCGCGGCTGCAGGATGATGATCCGATACTTGCTGCAAGTGGAAGGTATATAGATCCTACGCGGTAGTTCACACGCTTGAAGGCAGGAGGTGCGCCTCCGTCCGTATGAACGTACGAACCCTGAGGCATGATTGCTCACTTCGGATGATGTTCCCCGGTAGAGTACTTTGGTAAGAGTGAAGCAACCAAACCCTGTACCGCTCAACTTTCGATGAGATCCTCCTGCCAGAGGTCGAGTCTTCCGTGTAAATAGCCCGGTTTAGAACACCTGTTAGACTTGCCGCACCCGCATGTATCCCGCTTGCCATGCTTCATGCTCCACCGCCAACTTAGCATCCGCGTGCATTGCGCTGAGCAAGGCGGTTCCCGTTCGTCAGGCGCCTTGATATCGCTTACCCATGGGCTCGTTCTGCATCCGGAAGCCGTCTGATCCTAGTCATTCAGTGGTATCAGAGCATAATTGGTCAGGTTCCACAGTCTGACCGTTCAATGGCCTTCTGTGCATGTTCGATTTGGTATAGAGTCTTTTTTTGAGGCTTGACTTTGAGAACCTCATTCTCTCAGTGGAGGTCAGGCGCCTGTCGTCAGCTCGTGAGCGCTAAAGGCCCTGTACTTGTGCTTGCAGTCACCTGCGTGAAATATGTGTTGTGCTCATTCATAGGTAGAGAGGAAAGAGTTGAGGGTCAGTCCTCGCCTGTGCGGTACTTCAGCGCCCCATGATCTCAAAAGTACTGATGGACAAACGGAACATGGTGTCAAGTCTATTAATGAGCGATTGTATTGAAATGCTATGAGTGCCCTCCAACCGAGTCTCCACGATCCTACTTTCTCACGGCAGGCAGTGGCATGCCCTAAGTACAAAGCCTCCCCAACGCCTTAAGGGTCAAACGCATGACAAAACCGAAATTGTCCTTTGTGAGCCCCCAGCCTTGAGAAATCTGTAGACCTGGATCTACAACTTACTCTTGATCTGCTTGCTCCTCTCCACCTTGATCAGCTTTTGCTTCAATTTCTTGGCCAACTTCCTTTCCTTTGGACCAAGGATAGCCTTCAGCTCTAGGAAGGTCATCTTCTCATTCTTGCCAGCCCGCCCTCCCCTTGCGAGATGGGTCCAATAATGGTCCCTCAGATTATCGCCACGAGAGAATGGTCTGTTGCAGAGGGGTACCTTGCATTGGTATGGCTGTTGGTGGCCATGTACGGTCTTCAAATGGCGTCGAAGATGTTCAGGTCGCTGGAACCTCTTGTTGCAAGGACGACGCTCAGGGTGCTTTTCGTCGATCAAGTGGCAGTGGTAGCGACGCTCCTCGAGGGCTTGGGCAAAGGGATCACCCACAGACCACCTCCCGAGTTTGAGCATTGATGCAAACAATGGGTCCTTGGTCTTCGACGCCGACTTCGCTCGAGATTGGCTGTAGCTCGAGTCATCGTCGTCATAGTCCGAATCATCGCTATCGGATTCACTGCCGCTACAACTCTCTGCCGCGTCCGACCTGGCCGGTGCTGAGTTGGGAGGCGGACGTGTCGCCCGTTGGGTCTCCGCAGTCGGAGCAGATGACGATGATCCACCAGTCATGTACGGTGGAGCATAGTACTCTACCGGAGGTAGTGGTGCACATTCGTACATGCTACCATTCCACATGTAGGGCCCTGGCTGCACATAACCCTCATTGTATTGCCGGTGCCAAGCTTGTTCCGGGTTGCTGACGTAGTTCGGATCTCTGGCCATATATTCTGGTTGGCTTACGGACTGATACATTACAGTATGGCCGAGATGAGCAGATGTCGTCTGCATGAGCTCTGGTGTCGTGGACATGTAGTCTGATCCGCTGAGGGATGAGCTCCTCGACATTGTACTGGCTGCTGGAGAGGGTTCAACGAGCCATGGACTGAACGCAAGCTCGGATATACCCGACGCCGGGGTGAGAGCGTAGTCATCGACTGTAGTGTGAGACATGCGCTCGTCGAAGGATGAGTGGTGAGCATGATTGTTGTTTGAGCTATGAGAAGCATAGCAAAATGAACCAGAAGGAGCCGGGAAGCTCGTCGGATCGTGAAATGAACCCGGAGCAACTGGCGAAGCACTACGGTGAATCATGCTTGGCTGATATTACAAGTTCTGAGTCCGTCAGTGAAGTCAAAAACGTTTCTGTGGTAGCTGCGTACCTTTGAGTAGAGGCTAGCAAGGTGGACCGAGTTGGGCGGATATCAGAATTGTTAAGTGATTCAAGGACGAGGTAGATGTGATATTGCAGCTTGGGATCGATCGTGCTCTGAGGAGGCACCGAGTTCTAATATATCATTTCTGGTAGCAAGATCTCCCTAATTGGCACAGATTCCGTGGAGAGCATCTTGGCTGCAGCGTGAAAGAATGCCATCGATCGGTCAATGCGACAGCAGAACCAGGTGTCTGGTACCTGACCTCCTACTCCGTATCGTGTCCAAATCGGCGTGGCGCCTTACTTGAGATGCACAGCCTTAGCGCAGACAACAATGAAAGGGGCGGGCGGGTGTGCATGGGTGCGGCTGCCGTTCTGCGGCGTAGTGCATTTGAGAGGATACGGTGAGTCGAGACTGGAATGGGCATTGTTACTCCACGGAAGAGGCTGTTTTGCTATGGCGCGAATTCAACTTGATGAAATGTACCACAAGTTTCTTGGAATTTTTGAAATGAGCTGTACCTCAATATTGAGCGTTTGTCCTATAGTCCTTGAGCTGCCAACAGTGATTGGTCACGTTAGCAAACGCGGCTATCTTCAGTCGAGAGACCGTCCTGGCTCACTCTATGTCGCACTGGTCCTTGTTGGCCTATGCGCGCAGGGTCTCATGGCAGGTGAGGAGCGACTGCCGCGCCGTCAACGTCTGCCAGCGTGGGGCGACCATACAGACGCCTAGCCGAAATCGACATTGACGGGTTGGGCTGATGCGCGCAACGGAGAGGAGCTGGGGCGAGTTTGATAGGCAAGTACGCGCTAAGGATCGCTGGGATGAAGCGACGTGCATGCCGCGTGTGACGAAGATAGAAGCGTTAGGTTAGCAGCCACCAGTGCATGGCCTCAGCCTGCAATGCCATCCGCAGAACCGTGAGCACTGGCCAAGCCCTCCACCTGGAGACCGTGCTCAACATACCTCTTTGATACTGCGGTCAAGTGTTTCAACATCGCACACGTGGGCTATGCTTTTGCTTTGTGCCTTGTGCACTGCAAGTCTCCGAATTTGCAGCATACTGTATCTGCTTGAAACGCTGGTGTGCCTTCGATCTGTTGGAACATCCCGGTTGCGAGCGCTTCTGGTGGTCGAGAGGTAAGTGGCGCTGGACGAGACGCTGGCAGACAGCAGCTCAGCTAATGAGATGGGTATCCAGAGTACTGGGACCTTTACTTCTTTAAATGACTAGGAAGACATTAGTGGAGTTCGCAGATGTTCCTGTGCGCCACTGAGTGTACGGTTTGTGTCTTGACCCACTCAAGTCTGGAAGTGCGTCTCGCGCGTTAATCTTTGGCAATGAATTACCATCGTCGAGGTGAATGGTCTCTCAATACAAGAATAAGCCATACAGTTGATAGCCCCGTTGATGTCATGTTGGAAGACATTCGTGTAGAAAATGACTCGGGCGGAGAGATGCAGCCCCCGCGATCTATGTACCTGTGAGGCACTAGCAACAGGGGTTTGCGGATCGCACAAGAGATATCGTCCGTGCGCTCTCGCACTGACGCCATACCATACCACGCTTTGTTCTCTGTTGCTTGATCGGTCCCGAAAGCCGAGTCCCATACCAGACAACTTCAACGAATGATGAACTTGAAACATGGCAAAGGCCTGAGCCTGAGTTCGCTGTCCCAAAGAAAGACTGTATTGCGGTGCTTCGCTGCAACCATGGTTGGAGCATGTGTGACCATCGCATTAAAGCCATGCATATGATGGAGAGGCAAGGCTAGACGAGAGCAGACGCAAATGCGGTAGCCCTACTCAGTATGACAAGCAGTAGGCCAGCCACGCGCGTTCAGCAGCGTGCCCGATGGGTGCAATCGACAGTGGATGATGCAGATGAACAATGCGCCACAGTTTGTTAAACGGGCTAGACGCGGCCAGCCCGGGGCAAGCTCCCCGATTCGTGGGAAGGAAAGGCATGGGATGGGGGTCCCGCAGCGCCTAGGCGCCGATGGAGGATCGGATCTAAATATCATCAATGGCCTGATTTTCGAAAAGACCTCCTGTGGCTGGCGAATGAAGAGAACTCTGGGCAGCGGATTTCGACGCAGGCGCGGCTCGTATGCGGTGCCTGCGAGGCACAGCCAAAGAGTGATTGGGTGACGCGTGGCACCTGCATGTCAAGAGGGTCACGTGATGGCAGCTGAGCAGGCATCCGATGCGTCTTCCGCGGGGCGTCGAGATGTCGGGCGCAAGTCCGCTGACTTCATCGCTGTTCTCCTTGTGCTTCCTTAGCTTGCATCACAACTACTGGTACATTTTCCTTAAGCAGCACATAGCCCGAGGTCTCACCCGCACTCCAGTGGCTGACTTGACTGTCGGTCCTTAATTGTCCAAAACGGCATTCAGAGCAACTTTCTACCACAAGCCTCGTGTTCGGTTTGGTAAGATAGCTGTGGCCACATGCTCACATTACAAAGAATCTAGGTGGAAAAGGAAAGAGCTGACGGCAGAACCATAGGTCTGCGATGCAAGCAAGTCTTGAAAGTATCCCTCGTGGCGGTAGCGAGATGATAAACTGGAATGCGATTGCGATTCCAATCCGCGGACGTGGGGTAGACTGGTAGTTAAGCGAGGTTGGCGAGATTCGCGTCTATCACGTCGCGAGCCGGGATGTTAAGATGTGCAAGCATTGAACGGTCGGAGGTTTAGGAGCTGCCAGGCCAAATCGGGTTACCGTGTATATTGCCAAGAGTGAGGATCGCAAAACGTCCGACTCCGCCCGTGCGCCCCGTACCCGTCCTGCGAGCCAGAACCCATGACTGCTCATTGGCCTCTCCCGGTGAAGAGCGGTACCCTACGAGATTCGAGGAGGATGCTCAGGATTTGCGTGTTGCATGACAAGTTGACACCCAGCACCTCGCCGACGTGATGCGGGTGCGGGTCTTCTCCCCCAGGACCCCGGTCGCGCGGCATCTTGTGCATCATAATTCGTGGTGCTGCCGCCAGTCGATTGGAAGACACCTCGTTGACGAGCGACTATCATTCCAGCTTTGTGCGACGATCTGGCCCCGCGAGGCGTAGACACGAGATGAAGTCCTGCCGGCGTCTTCGACGAATCAACTCTGTTGAGGCGAAGGATGTTATGCTGGGTCGAAGAGTGCCCCCCAACCCTGCCATTCACTACTGCCAAGGCGATGCTAACCGGATTAGGATGTGAGGCTTCATTGCCTTGAACATCAAACTGAACCAAAGATGATGCGGTTGCGAAGCGCCCGGCCATGCAGGTGGGCCTTGGGGTAAAAACTTGCGGATCAATAAGTTCGGGAAATTCATGGTCCGAGTTCAACACTGTATGAACTCTTCGACGAAGGCTATAGGTAGCGTGTGTTGCTTGAACGTCAGCCACCTTCGAAACACGAGCCACTGGACGTTCTTTCTTTTAGATAGAATACGGTGTCTTAAGGCCTTTGCAGTGTTCGCTGAGAGCTGTCTAGCCGCATGGGCTTGACTCCAAAGTCTCAATTGCAAAAATGATAGCAGAGGCTCGATCTCTCCAGCCCTCTCCGATTGTCCCAGCCCAAACATAACTCCCGCAGTGCTCCATTATCAGTGCGAGAAGGTAACCGTGCCGACCTCGCTGACTTTTGTGGGTGCCCTCGAAGATATTAAAGCATCATTTCCTCACTTCGATCAAGCGCAGCAATGACTGAACTTCAACATGCTTCAGATATTCTATCGTGTCCATCCTTCAGACTTTTGAGTCCTAGCCAGCTTTCTAATTCGTATAGAAGGCCACGAGTATCCTGAGATTGCCAAACCTGAACCAAGCAGGGCTGCCACTCCATCCGTACGGTCCACCTCACGTCACCCTCCGCACGAGCCTGAAGCACCACACCAACCTACTCGTAAGTCATAGGGCTACGTTGAAGAGAGTGTGTCTAGAACGATCCGAGCATCGTTCAGCAGTCTGTTCAGCCTGTACGCAGCTTGAATTAGAGCACTGCACTCACCTGCTCTCTGCTCTTGACCGCGGTTGACTATCACACACGTTGAGAGTGCCCAGGTGGCTGACTATTTCTTGATACTATACGCAGACTCTATCAACCGCACGTACGTTCTTTTTATCAACCCATCGCGAGACTACTCGCATCTAGTATCACCCGTAACCCACGAAGACTAGCATTTAAGACACCCAGCCTTCACAGTTCGTACTACACATTCAGATCGGAACGCGACATCTCTAACTCCAGCTTCATACAATTGCCTCGACCCACGTCCCAACCCCATCTAATACGGACGCAAACTGCCACCGCCGTCAAAGACATCTCGATCATGTCTGCACCCACAAACCCCGCCCCCCTTTACAGCTACGAATCACCTCGAAAAGCCGCCACTATCTGCGGCAAGTCGAGCAAGCTCATCTACACGCTAACGCAAGCGACCGTCGTCTCCCACGACCGCACGATATGCGCGGCACTTCTCGATTTGTGCATGCCTAGCAATATAATATGCTGAAGACCTCTTGCAATCCCGGTCTAGCGGTGATGGATCCGACGAAGACGCACAAGGCTTCTTGAAGACCAAGTTTCATCTACCTTTAAGCCCATGTAGTACCTTATCTACCTTCTTATTACCTTTCAAATACTACAGTTATAGGTAGACAACGCATCTAGTTGTAATCGCCCGCATGCATGCATTACCAAAGTTCAATCGAACTAAACGCACACAGTATCATCTCAAACCAAACACGATCCCCTCGCGCTAAATCCCTCGACTCCTCACCACTGAGCAACAATACCGCTTCACAACATAACCTCTGAAGCACTCCCAACATAGTCCCGTTCTCAGCCCTTGAATCCCAACGCTAAACCCATATTCCCATCCTCATCCGCTTCCTCCATCTCTCTCCACGTACGTCTCCACCAACGGCCCTTACTGCCCTTACACTCTGCAATTCTCGTCCTCAGACTTACACTGCGCACCAGGTCCCCGCCATTTGAACCTTCCGCGCTTGCGTACACCCCCCCCAACGCCCCACCTCTGCGCTGTGATACCCACGATCAAGTACATGCCCAGTCCCGTGAGGCACGGTATCTTCGCGCCCTATATTCACAATTTCAACAAAAAAGCAAGGGTATGAGTATCATCTCTACTAGCGTAGTCAATAAGTCTATCTGGAATGCCTCAAGTCTGAGACGGGTACTGGAAGCTCAAACATATGGCAAACCCGGCCAGCAAAACGAGGGCATAGTTGACATGTCTCCCTTTTTACGGCGAAGAGTTCGGGCCAGATTTTGCATTGAGAATTTGTACTGGACTAATAGTGATGGGGAGGAGTAGTGGTACGGGTGGTGAGGAGAACGCGGTAGATAACTGGACAGGTTAAGTGAGAAATGCTGTGTCTACGTAGTTCTATACCTGTGTGACATATTGTGTGATGTCGTGATGCGAAGTCATGCTTTGCTTGGCTGATAGGACGTCCTGTTTTCTAGCCGGTGGTGAGTACTACACTACGCTACGCGAAGATGGGCACGCGACGAAGCATGTTTAATAAAATGGGATGTGGAACACCTAGTACTTCGGCAGAATAATATCTAGGTAACTGTGGGGCTAGTAGACGTACGTGAAAGACTTTAGCATCGTGTTTGATCGGAAGTATGAAGATACAATGATACAGGCCGCGTTCGAAGATCTTGCATGCGTCTCTTCACAGCCAAGGCTGCGGAACGTGGGAAAGGGACAGCGCCATCGCGCTTACCATGATAGGAGGAAACCAGGCATGTATATCCGAGCGTCCGAGTCAACCGTAACAAAATCTCCTTCGAGCCTTCACCTCAGAACAAAGTCCATCTCGACACGATCCGCCCTAGCCCCGAAGAACTCGCCATTCATAATGCCGTCGACATACACCGCGTCCACGAGCGTAAACGACCCATCATCCATTGGTCTCAACACCAACGGGAGCTTGCATCCATTCAGGATCGCCACAATGTCGCCTTCCACCGACCTCGCATAGCCTGAGCCTACATGACCCGTGTCTGTTTCAAACACACACAGCGGGTCCTGGCACAGCTCCACGAGTCTGAGATACGCATCCCACGCGATGACGAAAGTGCTTTCAGAAGCCGGGTCGAACTTTTGGAGGAAATTTGCAACGTCCATTTCCTCAAAGTCCGCTAGGGCGGCGAATGGGTGCTCGGCACCGGATATTGCGCCTAGGAGCTCTTCGATGAGTCTGCCATTTGCTGCGAGTCTCCAGATGTCGCCTGCCTTTGACTTCGAACATGTTCTTTCGGCACCAAATGTAGCTTCCCAAGATTTGCGGACCCAGTGGGTCAACGGGCGGATCTGATCAAGTAGGAGTGATACCTGTTCCACTTTGTCTGACCGTGAATCTGTTCGAATGGCAAGCGTTTGTTTGGAGGAGAATTTACCCACACAAGTCCCTTTTAATGTAAGTGTGCCGTGTTCGACATTGTGTTTGAGCTCGAGAGGTCCCTGGCCAGTCGCTGCTCCCAGATCGATTGTACCGTAACGTCGAAACAGCTGCTGAGCGCCCATGTTCTCCAATTTGTCCTTCCTGGAAAAGTCGACACACCATGAGGGCCGATATGGTAGGGCTTGATTCAGGGCAAAAATGGCGAAATCCAAATCCTGACGGCTTTCGAGAATATGCATCATAGCTTTTTGGAATACCCATGTGGTCGGTTTGGAGTAGTCTGGGTCGAATAAAACGATGCGGGAGCCCTTCACCATGCCGATCAACGCGTAAATATGATCGCGAGGATCCGAGGCCTGTCGGTTCTTGGATGCGAAAACGAGCTCCTCTAGTGTTACTTGAGATGAGTCGTTGCGCATGGTGTGCACATGAGTGAAATAGTCTAATGCCACTGTGAGGGAGCGTGCGCGAGCTGCTCTCTTTGGATCTGGCTGATAGACAGAAATGGAAGATGGCGGATAGGAGACCAGACGAGCTAAAGTCTCACGATCCGACCTGAGATAGTGATTCAAGGCGTTGAGTAAGTCTTGCCAACGAAATTCACCATCTCCACAAAGAATTATTGAATTCCACGGCGCGGCCAGGCCTTCTTGGAGTGTCCTAGATGTTGTGAGACATGATTCGCAATGTGTAAAGGAATGTACGCACCATATACGACGCCACCATGACCGCGAAGAGAATGATGCCACAAGCTGTTCATCCGGGTGGTAATACTTAGTTAACCTGACATCAAGCACCCCGGTGGGGTCATCGTCCTCGTCCAGGCCTTTTTCGCCAAGCCATATGAGCACTCTATGAGCCAATGAGTAGATTTCGTACATTTGTCGCACCTGGTGGTTTTTCTCTAAGGGATTATCCTGGTTGATACATATAGCATCTATCCATAGAGTCCGAGGATTGCGAGTGTGCCGTATGTGCGAAAGTATTCGCGAAAGATTTCATGAAATCCTCAGGACCTTTCCATCTATGTAAAGAGGTTCCGGTTGACAATACAGATATTAATGATATCTCGTAGGGATTACGCCACACATAGGAGAGCGCCTCGTAGAGTGGTGAAGTTGGCAGAAGATTTGCAGTACATAGTTGACCCATGAGCGGTGACGACTTATCGCGAGCCGGGAACAGGGTGAGCAATCTGATCTGAGTTGAAGTATGATCTAGACTGTCGTAAGTATAACCGAAGGCTTGAGCCAAGACTTGCGCGGCGTAGAGGGGGTCAGGTTCGGGTCCACCATCAAATGGATCGAATGCGAGGTCCATAGTGTGTAGATACACAAACTCGCCCCGGGCTGCACTACACGTAGCTGGCGTGTGAGGTGGTTAGCTGCTGAGGGTCAAAGAGGCTCTGTATGATGTATATGTAGCCAAAGCGGGGCTGTGGCGGTGCGCTACAAACGCAAGGCTGACGATGATCCAGATTAACTAGTCATGCCTGTCACCGAGTTAGCACGACTAGCATACGCAACCGATACTTGTCACTTTGGCAAGACTCTAACGGCCGTCTCGCAAGCGCGAGGCACAAAATTTGAAGGGATGAACACACCTTAGTCGTTTGGTTGCTCGAAGTATTTTGATGTTGCGGCGCGCGAAGCAACATGCCTTCCTATTACCATCTGCCCCTGCCTCGACCACGCCAGTCACTGCCGTCGCCTCTCCCTCGTCCTCTCCCAAAGCCAAGCTCTCTTTCCGGTGGTGCTTCGCCTCTTCTCCATTCGCCTGATGGTACGCCACCACTTGGTCTCCGATCCTCATATTTGCTGCCCCCTCTGCCTCCTCTTCCGTATCCAAAGTCACCACGGCCGCCGAATCCGTTCTCTCTGCCGCGACCACCACCGTAGGGACCGCTTGGTGGGCCGCCTCTACCAGGCCCAGCCAGAGGAGGTGGAGCCGCTGGGACGCCGCCGTCAGGAAGCGGTGGCAGTATGGCGCACGCGATGTAGTCTCCAATGATGAACTTGACGTCTGCTAGCGTCCTTTCTGGGTCCCCGTCAAGTTGTTTAAGAGCCTCTGCGACAACTGCACCGTCTCCGCCATCCATATCGACGTCGTCGTTCCTTGTTCGTGCGCCGATGATGACCGAACCAATGTCTCGAGAGATGAAGCGTCCTGGTGCGCCGGGCCTGTTTGAGCCTTGTATGTCGGGGTATACGAGCCGAAAGGCGAGGCGTGTGCCGGCGTAGGGTTGTGGAAGCTGTGTAGGCATAGCCGAGAGAAGTAGCTTGCTTAACTCGCCTAAGCTACAATTCTCCCATGTGTAGATTTGGAGGTGGGTCGGAAGTCTTGGTAGGGAAGGGTCGAATTCGTCCAGTCTGTCAACATTAGCATACTTATGGTAGAGACATTGCAGCTGAGAGCTACCGGTAGAAAGCGCCTTGCTTGAAGCAGAGGCGCAAAAGGAATGGTGTCGTGGTTTGCCGGTCGATCTTCGCAGGAGCTTGGGCTGCCATGTTGAGGCTTTTGTATTACTTCAATTGCCAGCTCGCGCGCGTCCAAGAGGCGATTTGTGGTACGAAGGCAAGGAAAGTACACGAAATGGCCGTCGGAGGGGTGGTGCAGGAGGGGTGGTGCAGGAGATGTTCAAGCTATGGGGAAGCTACGTGAATGAAAGCCAGGTACCGGTACGCGACGCGGAGAGCTTCCGCTAGCGGCTTGGCAAAATCAATGCGCCGAACCGTGCTTCTTCAAGTCGCGACACCTCGCACACCTCGTCCCTACCCAGACCCTGGGACCGCTCACAACAAAACTTGGTCGCCATCATGGACTTCGCAAAGCTTATGTCCGCGCAGATCAAGAAGGGCAAAGACGCTGCTGCGCCCTCGGAGCCGAACAAGAAATACCTAAAGCGGAGTGAGATTGAAGCCCAACGGCAAGCCGCGTACCAGGCCGAGCAAGAAGCTGCAGAAAGGGCGCTGCGAGAAAGATCGGAACGAAAGAGAAAAGCGGAGGAAGAGGAAGCCGATCGGGAAGAGGACCGAAAGGAAAAGCGGCGACGACTAGCTGAAGAGTCAAGGCGCATCAGAGAGGAGGAGGAAGAGGCAGAAGAGCGGAGAAGAAGAAAGCGACTAGGCTTACCTGATCTACCACCAAAGAGGAAGGAAGGCGAAGACGATGGCACACCAGTACCCGACGACGAGGATATCCAAGACGAAGAGCTGATCGAAAAACTACGCGCCCTCGATGAACCCGCCCGCCTCTTTGGCGAGACACACAAGCAGCGGCTGAAACGATACAAGAAGCGCGTTGGCGCGGACAGTCTGGCGGCCATCATGACAGACGGGCCCATACCCACAACTCTACAACTCGTCCCAGAAAAGGACATGAAGGTCGATCCAAAAGTACCCAAGGACAAGGACGGCCGAGAGTTCTTGTTCCGACAGCTGGCCAGCTACTTCACCATGGTGCTGAAAGAATGGGATGCAACGCTCGCACGACGAGATCACGAAGTCATTGAAAGTTACCAGGGCAAACAAGCATACGCAGCAATGGTGCAGGCGCGCGAGAACATGCGGCCGCTGTTCAAGAAGCTCGAGAAATTCGATCTTCCCGACAGCATCCTCGAGCCTGTCGTCGAAATCGTCCTGGCGGCACAAGAGCGACGCTACGTTGATGCGAATGACGGGTATCTCAGGCTCAGCATCGGAAAAGCGGCGTGGCCAATCGGTGTGACCATGGTGGGTATCCACGAAAGAAGTGCGCGAGAAAAGTTGCACGAAAGCGACAAAAATGCGGCGCATATCATGAGCGATGAAATCACGAGGAAGTTCTTGCAGAGTATCAAGAGGTGTTTGAGTTTTGCGCAGACGAGATGGCCTCCTACGGATCAATTGCAACTCATGGGATGATTGGATGTTCGGTCTTTTCTCTTGAAGTGCTCAAGAGTCAGGATATGGGAGGATGGTCAGCAGCTACTTGATACAAACAGTAACAAAAATTCGTTGAACCTACAGGCGCAAATTACTATCGCTATCGTCTGCGTTCATCGTCTTTGCCTGGAGATACTCGCGACACATCTACCTAATGCCATTCCGAAACGCGGCAGGTTCTGGAGTCTGACCGCCTTTGATATCGTTACGTGCAAGAAAAAAAGCCAAGCTGGGAATCTGCTTGCGATAAGAAAGAATGAGGAGGCACTCTGACAAACAATAACAAGAGTAGCTGTTCAATTGTATGTAACTCTACGCACATTCGACGTAATATTTGAAGCGGGCCGGGCCGTTGGCGTTTGATTACCAGATCCACCACGCTGTAACTATCTCCGCCGACAACCCCAGACTAGTGCATCTCGGCATGAATTGCCAGAATGCCCTTGATCAGCGATCTATGTAAAGAAGCACGACAGAGCATGTGGCAGCAGTGCTATAACACATCGGTCTGGTATGTAATCTGCGCGCCTGGACTCTGGATGCGCATAAGGCAGGAACGGTCGCGCATGCGGGGTCGCGCAGTTGTCATTGCGGCTGACCACGGATGGCGCAGCAACTAAGTATGTAGGAAACACGGCGGCCCCATCGGCACGTTGTGAGGCTAGCTTATCGTCATTTGCCACAGCAAAGCAACATTGCTGCAGCATTTGCACGGGTTGTGTACCATACCTTTTAACCCAACATAACGAAATGAAACGGTGAAGGGGGTAGTATATGGTGATATCTCTAGAAAGAAATCGATCATGCAAATGATTGGAGCAAATGAAATACCAGGTAGCGTGTGTGCTCTTGCCGTATGGCTTAATGCCTTCCGTTCTCAAGCATAATGTTAGAAGGTGTACCACTGCATTGATTAGCGCCAAGAACCGCGCTCATCTTTAAGATTGCATGGCCTGCTTTGTGTAACACACAGCAGCCTATCTATCTTCATCACAGTGTTATTTTCTTTGCTGAGGATATTCGGGCTACATCAACAGTGATCAAAATATCGTTCCCAAGAAATACTAAATGGAGACCTCGCCTGAGGCGCACCAATGTTTTCCGGGAGTATTGATGTATTTAGAGAACAATGGAATGACTGGAGGTGATGATTCAGAGTATACTGTTTGACAAAAACGAAGTGCGGAAAGAAACCATTGTTTGGAAAGACAGTGTCGCGTCGATGAAAATGCTCTTAGGCATAAACGGGTGAACAATACATATATGTGCCATAAGCAGCAAATTCTCCATGCATGCAAGACTTGTGTACACTGCTGTGTGAAGCACTGGAAGCAATGTAAGTCCGGCTCGTGTGGTGGTTATGAGGCTCAAATCCACTCGTATAGCAGCCTTTCATGCCAGCGGGGTGATTGATTAAAGATGCTAGGCCTCAGGCAACACAGATTGGACTTGTCAGCCAAATCAGTGTCATGCTCCTTATCGAACCACTCGCTCAGATTCTTCGTCACCTTCTTGTCCTGGTGTAGCTCCAGTTGTCGGACCAACCTCAGATTCTTCGCCTCCTTTGTCCTGGTGGAGTTCGAGTTATTGAATCACTCTCTCAGATTCTCCTTGATGTTTGCTCAAAACGGAAAGTGAATAGCTGCCGTACTAGTGGCCGTGTGAAGGAAGTGACGTCCTGCGCTTATCGATAACGGTGAAACTATGCCCACATTTTCTCCTCACCACGCAACCCGCTAGTGGCATGCTCAATCCTGTCTTCAGTACCATAGCTTCATTACAAATGCAACATTGCGCTCTCATGCGCAACACGGTAAGTCTATCTTTTGCGTCCCCAAGTTAGCTGCCACGACTCACCACCGGCAATCCCGACTTTCCCGTTTCTTGCGCTTCATTGGCCACCACACTAGCACTCACTTCACTTCCGAAACAGTATACAGTACTAACCGAAAATTGATCTGCGCAGATAAAAGTCATTGTGGAAGCACCCGGCATACACTTCACAGCACCTTCTTACGTGCTTAACACGTACGAGGCCGATACCAAAGCCTAACCTCACCAACTACCAGCACAATCACATACGCAGGACCAACTTTCTTGTATCCCGAAGCAACTGTTTTTCATCTTCGCGAGTACTTGCCACGGCTCGTGTGCTCAATCACTTTTCGGCGCGGCGCGATGCGCGAGATCGTAACCCTCCAATTCGGTGAACGCAGTAACTACCTCGGAACGCACTTCTGGAACACGCAGGTGAGTGAAGCATCATATTCGTATACAACCCACTACTCCGGACCTCAAAATATCCCCTTTGCCAATTAGAGCTGTTCGTTATGCACGTCTGGCGCTGACTGTGGGGTCGCCGCGTACGCAACGGTGGCTCAGTCATCGACGTACCTTTACGAATGATATGGCACAAATCCCACTGCGCCTCGTTTCTGCTCGAACGGAGCTGCTTCCTGCCTTCTATTATATACTAAAGTTGACTTCAGGAATCTTATTTCACCTATCCTCCAGAGCCCGAGTCACCTGTTAACCATGACGTCCTGTTTCGACCGGGGATCGCTCCCGATGGATCCGATACCTTCACGCCAAGGGCACTGCTGTACGACTTGAAGGGTGCCTTTGGGAGCATGAGAAAGATAAATGCACTCTATGAGCCTGAAGATGACCGAAGTATCCTTGATCAGAAAGGAGTGTGGCCGTCGAAACCCATCGTCCAACGTGCTCAAGCCATTCCCCCCTCGACTTATCAGGAACACCTCGACGCAGGATTAGATCCGCCTCCCCTCAGTGCCTCGATCATTCGATACTGGTCCGATTACAGTAGGGTGTTCTATCATCCCAAGTCCATTGTCCAGTTATCCGAATTCGACGTCAACGACAAGCTCATGCCCTTTGAGAAATGGGAAGTCGGCATGGAGCTGTTCGAGAAGCTTGAAAGGGAGGTAGACCTAGTGGATAGAGACCTGCGGCCATTCGTCGAAGAGTGCGACGGCATACAAGGATTGCAAATCTTTACTGGCGTCGACGATGCATGGGGCGGCTGGGCATGCGGATGGTTGGAGAGACTGCGAGACGAGTATGGCAAGCTGAGTATATGGACCTGGGGATTGGGAGATCATGGTGCAAACACATCGGTCGGCCGAGTATGCTTGATCGAGAGCTCAACCATGAAATACCTCACTAACGTTCACAGGAGAGAAGAATGGAGCAAATCGTCAACTCGTCTCGATCACTGCAGACTCTAGGGGAGCAGTCGTCCGTCTACATTCCGATCTCCAACAGTCCTTCGAAGGTACCCTCTTATCTGTCAATAGATCCCACCTCGCCATGGCATGTTGGTGCATTGCAGGCCATCGGGCTAGAGAGCATGACCATGTCTTCCAGACTGAGGACCTCAGTTGGGGGTCGAGGCACACTTCAGGAACTCGAAGATACTATCAATAGTACCGGAAAGCGACGGATAGCCAAACTCGAATTGAGCATCGCGGATCCGGAGGTGTTATCAGATAATGCATCAAAGGAAGCTGCCCAAGCCGAAAAGGCAGGCTCGATGACGTCGCACCACACGAGCGAAGGCGATGATGGTCTGGGTAGCTTCGACATTGACGTCTTCACGAGAGACTATCGAGTGCTTGCAAGGCGTCCAGGAAGAAAAGAGCACATATTCGGGAGAGCGGAGACTTCTCGGGGAAACTGGGATCTTTCCGAAGATGACGGAGGGCGCGATCCTCACGATCGGTTCAACCAAGGGCCAGCACTGCAGAGGTATGTTGTCAATTCCCTTTGGGATCGCGGGTACGAGGCACACAATGTATTCCGCGATTCTGGTGTTGCCACATGATACACGATACGAACGTGGCTCGAGACCAGTCGCGTGCTATTATTCGAAATACGGGATCACTAACTTGACTTAGGTATTCCGCGCCCATACTCTTCCCGCTACTCGACAGCTACCCATCATCAATATTCGACGTAGGATCTGGACATGCTACTAAGCTCGCTGTCCATGCTGGGCTTACCACAAGCACAGCAGTGGCAGACCAGGTACGGGCTGTTGAGCAAATTGTCAAGCGAATAGTGGGCATCGAAGAAAGAGAGGCGCTTTGCAATGGTCTTCAGGTCATCGCAGAAGAATACGACGAGGGTTGGGACAGCGGAAGTGACAGCGACGACGACGGCTAGCTGCAGTCGCAGCCTTACGCGCAACGCGCCCTGCCGTGGCCGGAGCTTATTGGCAACGCTGCCATCATTTCAATACATGCGACATCAACTTCATATTAACGGGCGCTGCAATGCGACCTGGTTGTACGCCGCTGGCAACTGATGCCTGATGCTGACCAGAGACCCCCAAGTCACCGCACCCTGGTCTTTTATGCATCGATTCGTGCTATCGATAACGGTAACGCACCGATACGGTGCATTTCAATACTTCAGGGCGCATGACGCTGCATGACAGGTGTTGAACAGGTTTTTCGAGGAGCCTGAGGATTCCAAGTCTCCAGGCTAATTCTCCAAGGCACCAGCAGTGTCCAAGCGCACCTTGAGGGCGGCGTGATGGGAGTTTTGGCGTCACGACTTTGAATTGCCTCTTTGGGCGATGACGCACGTGGTCTGCTGGTGGTTCCACTGCACAAGTGAAGTTGAGACGAGCGATATCGCATAGCGGCTCAACAGATTAAGGTCACGATTTCAGAATTGTGCACTTCGTCAGCACAAGATAACGATCGGCCTGACAACGCAATGCTTGGCTGGTCAACAGCAGAAGATCGATGCATGGGCGAGGCTGGCTAAAGCGGGATGTCCCGAAAGATGGAGCTGGTGACGACAGTCACCGACCCAGGAGACAGGAGACAGCAAAAGCCGAACTCGACGTCCTCGCGCACGAAACCATGGATTGAGATCAGCGTGGTCCAAAGCACGACCGTTGTTTCGATCCCAGGCACTCATTGCATAGGCGTCTCCGCCCGGCTCCGGAGCTGCGATAAGGCACGATCAGCTCTCCTCAAGACAGCGGCGGCAGCTTGTGCAGGCACACAGGAACCAGGAACGGCGCTATGGTGAAGTACAGTCAGCCCGCAAAAGTGGAGCGGAAGATGATGATAAGCAAAACCATCACAACAAGTGCAGAGAAACTTTCTGCGTCATGTCGTGAAAGATAAGCGCGGGGTAGCAATCGCAAGCGAACGTTTGGGGCAGCCGAGGACCAGCCATGCCAGCCTTCCGCCCGCCCAACCACGCCGCGCTGGAGAACACCGCGCAGAATACCCTAGTCTTTCGATAATGATGCCTGTCAGCGATCGCCTTAACCTTTCTCATCGGTTGCACCGGTCAACGACAAAACCATGTTAACGCCGAGTGCGTCGGCTTGGTCTTCGTACGCTGTGGTGCCCCGCCATCGCGATGGCAACCAGCGTACGGAAACGCCTCCGCTTCCTGCTGTGGAGATAGGCTCCATCCTTACTCGTAACCTTGAGGCGAATGTCGTGAGCTTCGGCTCGTAGATCCTGGCGCTGTGGAAGGAGGAACACCATTTCCCCTTAATGCTTGGATAAGCGGAACTGAATACGGCAGTTCTTAAGGACAATGACCTCACACTGTGCGCGACCCTCGATGTTTTGCTCTGATCGACGGTCACACTATTCATAGCCACCAGCAAGCTTTGCGAGGCTTGCAACCGTTCTACCCAGCAACGGCAGCACACGAGGTCCATCGTCCGTGCATGGCTATCCCGCCGACGCGCCGAGCGACACCTTGACTAGAATTACATCATACATCGGTTAGCTCTTAGTTGGTCTCGCCGAATCGATTGAGTCGGATGTCAAGTCTATTGATTGTTGTTTACGATCACGAGGAAGACATGAAGTATAGCATTGAATCAGTACTATAGCCACCGCGCTACTGAGTGCGACAGGCCACAGGCACCAGCATCACTTCATGGCATCTCACAAACTCTGGTACGCAGGCTGGGAAACGCTGCATGTATAACAGGTCGAGCCTGGGTGCAGGCTGGTGTGCATGAAGGGGCAGGGAGTGGAGTTCCCGGCACTGCTTACCACGCACTATCCCAGCAAGCCTCATGCATCTCACCAGCCTTCAGTCATACCATTGGCTTTCTTAGGCTCGACTTTCCTAGTTGCTAGGAGAGCATCAGCCTATCGTGTCGCGAGCCGGACTGGATTAAGCTTTCCATTTTGAGCGAGCCTCACCTCATCCTTGAGAGTACGACCCACTGTTACGAGAACTTACCACATGTAGGTGGGCCCGGAGGTCACCATTCAGCCCGCTGATATGGGAGAACGACTTTGGTCGAAGCCCCTTGGCGCATGCAACCTTGCTGTTGCCGACCACGGAAAAGACCACTCGGAGGCTGGGAGCGTGAGTGGTGCTGCTCTCAGCAGACCTATTAAGATCGCAACACCCTCCCCCGTACTCTTGCTTCCCTCACCACGGTATATCCTCGTCGTTCAGCCTCACCAGAAGCAACTCCGTTCGCTACGGTTGCTCTGTTGTCCTTCGCTCATATCGGTGCCTGTTTCACTTCTACCATCGTTCAAGCACTCAACGTTCGCTGCCTGAACCAAGATGAAGTACTCGTACACCCTTTTGGCCCTTGCGGCCTCTGCGGTCGCTGCCCCTTGGCCTGGGAACTACAAGCCATCTCCAACTGGCTATGTCCCCTACCCCGTTGAAACTCCTTCATCCAAGGTGCCACCCTACCCCATCTCCAGTCCACCAGCGAAGCCTAGTGAGACGCCGTGCGAGTCTAGCAGCAGCAAATATGTGCCGCCTCCACCAAAGTCGAGCTCGAAAGTGCCCGATTATCCAGTACATACGCCTCCTCCTAAGCCTTCGTCGACCCCCTGTCCAGAGGAGAGCAGCAGCAAATATGTACCGCCTCCACCAAAATCGAGCTCCAAGGTGCCCGATTATCCGGTGCATACGCCTCCACCTAAGCCTTCGTCGACGCCAGAGTATCCAGTCCACACCCCACCCCCGAAGCCTTCTTCAACCCCCTGTCCGGAGGAGAGCAGCAGCAAATATGTTCCCCCACCGCCAAAATCGAGCTCCATCCCGGATTATCCAGTTCACACTCCTCCACCCAAACCAAGCTACGGCAACAGCACCACGCCATGCCCTCCAACCTCGACTCCAGTGCATTCTCCGCCACCTCCGCCACCATCCTACACTCCAGTCCCTCCTAAGCCAACCAGCTCGCCTCCTCCGCCACCTCCGCCACCATCCTACACACCAGTCCCTCCTAAGCCAACCAGCTCGCCTCCTCCGCCACCTCCTCCACCTTCTTCCAAGCCGGTTGTGCCATCGTACACGCCCTCCCCTCCCCCTCCTCCACCGCCATCCTCGAAGCCCGTCGTCCCCTCATACACGCCCGTCCCTCCCAAGCCATCCAGCGTCGCCCCGCCTCCCCCACCGCCATCCAGCTACGTCCCCCCACCTCCCGCTCCTCCAGCCTCGACGCCCGCCCCGTCCGCGTCATCTCCGGTCCGCACTCCTTCGCCCGCTACCTCTGCGCCGCCGCAGTTCACGGGCGCCGCGGGCTCGAACAGCCCCGTCGTCGCGATGGTTGCGGGTGCGTTGGCTTTGGCTGTTATGGTCTAGGCACGGATCTGTGTGTGCGCTTTGAGCTTCGCGTCGCTCCTTTATGACGAAGATGTTGGATGACGATGACCTGTCTGCTTTATGAATAGATGTTATGAATTGAGAATGGAATAGGATGGGATGGGATTGGATTGGATGGGGGGATAGATGGGTCGGTACACTCCTTGCATATATTGGTTGGGTTGGTTGGTTAGTTTACTTCTTTGGAGATATAGTGAGGCTAGGGATTTGTTATGGGGGGGTTGGGGAAGAAAGCACAGGCTGCGAATAGGTAATGTCTTGTTTGCTAGGTCAGGTGTGAATAGTTATAATAAAGATAATTTTGATTAAATGTATATACATTTATCGGTTGTGAAGATGTTATATTACATCCCGCTGCTTCTTGTGGAATATAATACTGATGAACTTTGCGCACGTCTACTATGCAAGAACATGTTCAACGAAGTATTGAAGGCACGCTAGCTATTGCATGAATGCCAATAAAGTAGCTGATGAGTGGCGTGGCAAAAGGCGCTTTATCGGCAGGTTACGACTACGTACTCGAGCCTCTCAGCGACCCTCCATATACCACCCGATGCTATGCAAGCCTCATGAAGGCCGGCAACATCGAAGTGGTCATAAAGAACGACTCAGGTATCCCAGTACGCATTCAGGACAAAGCGCCTCTGGGACACGCCGTACGTTTGAACGCGCACGGCGTGTACAGCATAGACTCATCAATGCACGGTCTTGCTGCTATGTAGTATGTGCAATCGGGTCTATGAAAATCGGTGTACTTCGCCGCGCCGCACTTAAAGAGGATTTATTAGTGTTCGCACTGTAAGAGGATGTATCTTATAGGATGAGGTTCATATCAGGTGACGGCGTAGATTTTATGTCTTGTTACAGCCCTATCGTCGGTTAGCTATATACTTAGTCCCAAAACAAAACTGTTATATCTATTCCATTATTACTCAGAAGCATGCTATCCTCGCTAGATGTCCGTGTATTCATCCAACATAGATACCGACGCTTACCTACATCAGAAGCACATACTACTATGCATACTTCGGCATTTACAAAACTCCTCTTCTACGCTCTCTCTTCTCCGTCCCTGTTCCATACTGCCTGATACGCTCTTTCGCCGCGCTTTGCCTGCCTCAAACTCCTCGATTCAGGGGTATTTTATTGGTGTACTAGATAATCCCCTTGCCCTCATGGCTGCAATACTTCTTATTCGCCTAGTTCTTATAATACGTCACTTTCGTGACCTCAGTATCTACGATCCAGGCTCAAACTAACTAAATCCGTGACTGTCGCCGGCTTAGGAACCAAGCGAAATTTCCGCGACCCCTTGGTCTTGCGCTAGATTATTTTGGCGTCGGTGCGGATTATTTAGTATGATTTCTTGACGCTGGCGAAGAGTTTGCGCAGGGCGAAGTATTGCCTAGCTATCTTGTAACGGTCGTTAGCGTACACGAATTGGTCGTTGTAGACGAAGTCAGGGTTTTGGGCTTTACGTAGTCGATAGTTCGCTTGTAGGAGTATGATATGCTATGATCTGTTGATGAATTAGATTTTGGCGCTATATCGTGATATATGCGCATTAGTCTCCTGGAGGAACGGGTTTGTACGTACATTATCGATCATCAGCGCCTGCCTTTGCGGACCTAACTTTAGACTTCCGACCCGACCAGCACAGTACGACGTCGATGACGGCGATTCGGCAGACCGGACTGTACGACGATTACGCCACAACGCACTTACCTGGCCAAGCTCTAGGTGGATTAGTGCCGTTACGACGTTATCAGCTCGATAATCCTAATGGCATGCAACTAGACGAGGATTGCGGCGACCGCGACTTTAAAGATTACATGATAAGGAAGGAGACGGGCGAGCACCTGCGTAACCCGTACCACCTGCGCGATGAGGACATAGCCGAAATCCTCGCTAGGCCTATCGGCAGCGACACCGACATGGACGAGGACGACGGCATAAAAGCGGACGTCCGCCCTAAGAAGCGCAAGGCCGACGTTATTACAGTCCTCCTAGTCAAGAAGCCTAAGGCCGACGTTATTACAGTCCTTCTAGTCAAGAAGTCCAAGGCCGTTAGACAGACTATCGAGGACACGGGTCGAGTGACGCGATCCAAAGCCGTGCCCAGCAATGGCACACCGAAGCCTACAACCACACCCAAACCTACACCCACGGGCCCCAACCGAGGACGCGACTCTTCCTAGATTTCGGCATTGTCGCTCGTCGCGGTCCGTCTGGATTCAAACTGCTCGCTAGGCGCATTCCATCTTTTTGGGAGACTCTGACTTCGCCTCAGATACCGTATCACTTGTTGTTTCTTTTGTACTTGACTACTGAATCCCTTCTAGATGCTATGTGTTGCAAGAGTCATATATACTAATCCTCGTGGCGGCTCGTTTGCATTGGAGAATCCTGGATATCATTCAAACTCTAATTCTGATCCTGCTAGTAAGTTAAATGCAGACATGAGACGAGTGAACCAGGGTTCTGAGTCCGCACATAAAACAAAGAATGCATCTTATACATTATGTATTCCTTTGGTCCCGTTGCTTGCGATTTGGTACGCCTTGACGCATGAGCGACGAACATGACGTTCTCGACCATCCATTCCGCATCATAGCTCTGGGAACTTCAACGATTCAGGCGTTATTTGAAGAACACAGCATTAAATAGCATACCTAAAGCGTGTGTGAAAGTCTTTCAGTGGAAATAGCATGTATGAACTGATGTAATCCCGCGATGCGAATTGTTCTGCATCTACGGTTGGCAAGTTAAGTTAATGGAGGTGTGACAGCAGGCGAAGAGCGACTCGGTTTGGAACGTGGGACAGACCGACCTACAAACACCAGTCGCTGCCTCTTCCATCTCCTCAAACATTCAACACCGCAACTGTCAACTTCGCCCTCCCCGCTCTCGGCTCCGTAACATTCTTTAGCCAACAATTCGCCCCCCTATTATGTCCATACTCATCGCTCAAAGCCTGACTCAACGCCACTGCACGACATTTCGTCGTGCCCTCGACCTCGTTCATAGTACTGCACGCGTCGACGCATTGCTGTAGCGAGTATGCTGTTATTCCGGTGATGTCACCCAAGCTGTTGATGTCGGTGTCTTTGAAGCACCGGTAGCCTTTGCCGTTGTATGATTCGAGAGTGGACGGGCAGGAGATGTCGATGGCAAGGATGGAGGACGCGGGAGGGGGAATGTAGAGGGCTGATGAGGAGCTCGGGGATGGTGAGGGCGTTGTTGTTGAGGTTGAGGTTGGTGATGGGGCCGCTGATAGAGATGCTGATGTTGGGATTGGCGCGGTTGTACTTGGAGCGGCTGTTGCTTCGGATTTTGATCTGTCACACGATCAGCTTTTGCTCTTCTCTCGATTGAAAACCTGTCCTGCATACTTGGAGTTCTGCACGGCCATCACTCCTCCCACACTACCACCCACGATCACACCAACAAGCACTAGCGCAATCAACGCCAGTATCCAGAAGTTGCGCCGTCGGAGCCCTAAAATCGTTCGCTCTTCCTCGAAGTGTTTCGCACCGATAGCATCGTTGTAGTAAGCATGAACCTCCGGCTTTGACTGCGCCGCATAGTCTGGTAGATATGCCTCTGGTGCAGACTGCGCATTCCGAATCTCTGGCCCACTGTGATCCACCACCTGGGGCGCGTCTTCTGCCTTCATGGTTGCGGGAGAAAGTCAAGAAGCAGCACTGCGCCTGCGCCGGGCGCACAAGTTATCTTATGCATTGCATTGAGCAGCCCCATCGCCTTGCTTGAAACCTTACGGTCCATATTTTTGAGGCGAAGTCGAAAGTACTGCTTGTGATAGGTCGCGCCTCTTTACGCCCCGTTGGGGGCGGCACGATTTGGCGCTCGGTAAGATATCGTACAGGGGGTCATGCAGCCTTGCGGCGCAGTCTCAACTGCCATCGTTGCGGACCGGATGGGGAATCTTCGCGTTTCGGAAAGGGGTTAAATGATGCGGGCAATTACTGCGGCGCAGACGGCTTACGCCTAATACGTCAGATCGTGGTTCTATGTCAACAAATTGAACTCTTGGACATGGAGTCTAACAAATATTCGACTGCAATGGACAGACTGCATTATGACAACGCTCAATCAAGTAGAGTCAGATTGACGTATCAATAGTTTCTTGCTCTACGAAAGCTATCACTTATCTACTTGAACGCGCCGACTGTTGTTGGTCTCTCGTTCACTCCTCTCACATACGTAATCAGGAGAACTCCATCAGTGCGATCATATTCATTACAATGCAGGGATAGGATCCTGATAATCTGGCACAGTACAGATATGTATCACTGGTAAGAAAAACAATACATTTCCTGCTCTCAACTCAACTCCTTAAACTCCTGGTTATCTGTTACATCCCAGTCTGATCTGAAGGACCCGACAACACGATTCAAAAATCCAACACTCCAAGCTCTACTACCCAGTGCTCAGGCAGTCGGTGGGATCTCTGGCGCTGGGCTTGTCCTCGGAGTAACTACAACTCCTTTCAACGAGTTAAAGAAAGCTTCGATTGTCGACTTTGGTAGGTCAGGGTCCTCAACGGGTATGCTTATGCCCAAGGCATCCATCGCAATCTTATCATAATGTGCATCTTGCGCACGCAGCGCTGCGAAGACTATTACGTATCAGCATATCTACGATGGATTGTCGCAATAGGTAGGTACCTACGTTTGATCTGACAGACCGAGTGCTGATTGGTTCCATACGGATCGATTGTGATTATGCCGTCCTTGTCGGGGTAAGTGATCCACCAGCTCCCGAACTCTGCCATGTCGGTGAACTTTTCGACATCGGTTGTCGAGTGAGATTGTTCTCATCTTGGCTGCGGTCAGTTCGAAGTTGTGGGGCCTGTCGACTTTTCTACTGCTTCTACCAGACCAGCCGAACGCCCACCACTCATGAGTCATCTGAGCGAACTTGACGTCACATGCATATCCGGTGCGGTCGGCTTCATGTCCGTCTCCGGGCCATATTATGGTGAAAAAGTTCTCGCCGTTACCAAAAGGCATTTGCCTTGCTGCTGGGCTGATGGCGTTATGTTCGACATGCGGCACGGTATGTCCCGGTTGTTCTTGAGCTTGCTCAGCCATGTCGTTTCTCTGTTTCACTTCTAGTAATGTAACCTCACTTTCTATCGGAGTTGAGGAATAGTTTTCTGTGCGCAGCGAGGTTGTATAAAGGCTAGAGGGCGCAAATGTTGGGGGTTATATACGCGCCCCGACTCATTACAAACTCATTCTTAGAAGAGTCAATGGACTACACGTCTTTCAAGTTGCGTTGATGACAACAAATAAGTCTTGTCATCGCGTTGTGAGCCATCGTCAGTGTCCGAGCTTCCAGTGATGACGAGAGTATGTAGAAACGGTTATTCTACATCGCAACACTCGCAATCTCTTGTCACACTCTCGACGCCACGCGAGCTGCGAGGAAGTTTGGAGATGGATGCAGATTTCATTCATTGCAGTCTCTCAAATAGCGTGATGGAAGATCAATGCAGCCGCTGAGTCGGCATCGTGGTGCATCGACGCATGTTCAACGCATAAAGACCAATTCCACCTCATCATCATCCTTATTACTTCGATTCAATTCAAAGGTCTTGGTACAGTGTATCACCTTGTCATCGCCTTGTTCATTCGAACCGTTCATGTTGGACCCGCTATCCTTCGATATCTTCCCGTGCGTACTATGGTACTGGTGACGAGGATCGTGCGATGAGCCGAATGTGCGCGGCAACACTCGTACAAGGATGGCACGGATCGAGGGTATACAGGAACAGACTATCGCGACCGAGATTTCGATGGCGGACCATTTTGTGATGTTTTGTTGGTCCCAGGTAGGGTTCTTCGTAAGGGCGAAGGTGATTAGGAATTGGAGGCGAATAATAGAAACGACGGTCGCACTGTGTTGGTGGTCAGCGTCTTGTCAATACAAGATCATGAATTAACCTACAATGTACCAAGGCAAAACATGATGATGACACCAGCCTTCTTCGACCACGACAGTCTGAGATGAATGAGCTGTGATAAAGGTATTGCCAGCATCCAAAGATCCACAGCAATACTGATGGCGGCATTCGCCCATCCCAAAGCATTGATGTTGATGCAGCGGCCGGTATGTTCCCCGTCCCAAGTAGTCCAGTAGAAGGAGATCGGACGACATTGGAAGATAGCAGCGATAACGAATGCGACACCATAAAGGACGTTAAAAAGTATCGTTACCCAGATGATCTTCTGGATCGCGCGCCCGGGAAAGATCCGCTTGTAGAAGAAGAGGAATGAGAGCTTCAGTAGTGACAGTTGAGCGAAGTATAGGAGTTCAACCCAATAGAAGTACTTCGCGAATGCGGTCACTTGTTCGAAGCTCAACGTCCAGATGTCTCTACCTAGGCCATTGGGTATAAGGCCTCGATCGATGACAATGGTATTCGGCTGACCGGTGAGCAACGTGAGGAGGATGAAGTAGTCATCAGGGCCGATGCGGATCTCAGTTGGACTCAATAGCTTGTAGCAGAGTCGCATGAGGACGAATGCGGCGGATACAACCATCAGGGCGATGTTGGCCGCCTTGAGTTCGCCGCTGTTGTCGCGAGGCTTCCGGTCGCAAAGAGTTGCTGTAACATTTTGTGTTGTAAGGCCTTCCTTGACTGTACAGGTATTTAAGAGGCATGGTTCTACAGTTGCTTGCAGTTGAGAACTGGTACACATGCAATTCGTGTCTGATATGGTACACGTGGACTGCGACAGCGCCCTCGTAAAGCACGTTATCTACAAAATACATTAGCGAGTGTACAGTGAATGTGTGTCGCCAATACCTACAGCACAAGGGGAGAGATCATTGAGTGCCTGTAAAACATCCGACCCCTGGGCTACTGCGCGCGGCACACGAGCCCAGAGCAGGGCAGTGATTACGAAAGAGATCTTCATGGTATGAATGCAAGCTCCAGATTCGCTGGAGAACACGTCGTCGAGTCAGGCAAGAAAGAGAGTGGGGAGGTGGAGCGACCTGGTCCCTACTTATCCTCCATGGATGAAGCAAGTGATGCTCGTGCAACTGTTCCCAGTCTGCAGTCTTTGAGACTACATTTGGTGCCTTCTCCGGTCGATGCATGCACGACGTGCCTGTCCCTCGCTACTCGAATAGCCACAAGTACTACAGTGTGTTCACATATAGCGGGGTCGATGCACGGAGGTGGGAAATAGTCCCCAAAGTCTATGCTTGGTGGCAGGGCGTTAGTGGTCCGACGTCTGTCCAATCAAATGCCGCCGTAAGGTTAGATAACGTGAATTTAGAGTTTCGCATATGAAACGAGACGGGGTTTATGCCCAAATCGTCTCTTAGAAGCGGAAGTCAATTAGGCGATGTCGACAATTGGGACGCAAGAACGGTCGATCATATCGACACAGACGCGGAAGGACACGATACGTGGATCGTCAAGCGGACGTACCGGCTTCATGGTGATCAACGTAGTCTTCTCCTTCCATAGCCTTGGGTTCCTTCCATGCGGCGCATGGCTTGTATAAATCAGGCGCTGCCCGCTGAGCGTGGACGGTTCTATTGGTGCATGCTATTACATGCAGTCTGCTGCTCGACTTCAACGCGACTTTGGAAGCATTCACAAGCCAATTCATGGGACTTGTAACCATTCTGTTGACATGTGGCGGTTAGTCCGGTGAATGGCGCATGTGACTAGTTCGATAGGTATAGACGTCTGTCGGGTGGTGCTGCCATCAGACCGACAGAGCGTAAACCGAACTGTTAACGTCAAACACGATGCCATCCTTTATCCTATCATAATAGAATTGCAGCTTGCTGGTAGCCAACGGACCGGCTTCAGCCCTGTAACGCCTCGTCATCGTCGCTTGGGGCGTTTTGCTGCTGTTCAGGTGTACTGGGATGTTGAAGATCCGGAAAGAAGCGAGGTGAGGCCGTCGCAAGATACTTCCAATGAAGTCTTATTGATGACATCCACATTACAGCAATTAGAAACACTGAACGCAGGTCCCGCATTGTGCTAGGCTTCTTTGGGTTAGTTCTAGGCGCTTCTCCACAGTCCAGATGTCCAGGAACTCCACAACAGCACGCTACAGTGCCTTTGATGCGTTGCGCCTTTCCAAGTCCGCCCAAAGCCCCGTCGTCGCGCACGTTGCGCAGACACTTATATGGGCAAGAACGCGAGGCGATATTGCGCACACAGCTGTCAGGTTATATGTTCGACGAATGATGCGGGCCCCTTCCTCACCAGCGGCTCCAGACCCAACCACCAGGCAAGAGTTCTGTTGAGCGACCCCAAGTTTCGGGGCTCATGTAGGTCTCGAGCGAGCCAGTGGGTGTCGAGCAGATGGCTCTAAGCGGCTATAGTGCGGGCTCTTCGAGGAGCCTGCCCTGATCTCAACTTCATGATAGTCATGTTAAGAGTCACGGTCACAAGTGCAAAAGTAGGATGATATGCCTGCAACACCTGTCGACAGTCAACGATCTACAATATATGTTGCCAGAAGCGATAGGTTCCAATGTACCAAGTGCATCCTTGGAAAGCCGAGATCCAATCTCGTGTTCTGGCCTCCACACTGCACGACCGGTATACTGAACCTAGTTTTGTAGGCAACGCAAGGCTGAAACCGCGAGGCTGAACAAGGGCATCGCGAAATTCTTTAATCTAGCCGAGTAAGCTCGCGCTTTGATGACTGCTGCCTCCCAGTCCATGCTCTATCTCAACATGAGTTCTCAACGTTACAGTGCGCCTGACGTACCTGATCATAGTGCTTGGGAGTTGGAAGAATATGGGTCTGACTATCTGTAATACTTCGAAACTGAATTCAGTCTTGTGACTGACAAGCGTAGACCTTCTGAAATTTACTTGGAAGTTTTCAGAGAACAGCCTCACCTCAGAGCATAATGGTAATGACAACTACAATTACCAGCATAACGCCCATATCACCTCTATTAACTACAATCAGTATAATACTTGTGATGCGTATTCTTCGTTACTGACCACTGCAGGCCACCTGGGACCCACGCGAAAATTCCGGCGTCTAGCCTCATCTCTGATCATGTTACTAGTGCTGAGTCTAATCACCATCAGAACTACGATGCCGCTCCCCTAAGCTGCCCTGGCAATGCCTGGGTAAATGATCGCTGTAGTAGTCTGCATACTTTGCTACTGCAATCGCAGCCCACCTGTACTTCATACAGAGAGCTCTTCGGCTAGTCTCATCTCCGAACACAATTTCAATGCCGAGCACAATCACGAGGAAGTTACTGATACCGGTCCTTCTGGCCGTCCCCTGCGTAGATACTATTTTCGCACGATAGTTGGCGCCCTTGGACCAATCATTGTGGTCTGTTACCTTATCGCCATCTGGCGGTTATACCTCGCCCCTGTTGATCCGGATTCTCCAGCAGCCTTTGGGCCGTCGGGTGCAAAATGGGTCTTTTACAGTTGGTTCGTGGCCGGAGCCACCGGCTTGAATCTGAGTCTCTACGGACTGGCTGGAGCAGAAGCTGGTATGCTAATGGAATCAACACAAAAAGGTTAGTGATGCCATGCGCCTCATGCTTGACGCTGATACCACATGGTTTGGTCCAGGTGGTTGGATGAAAGCAATCAAATGGGCAGTGCAGATGCGTCGGGCCAAGAGCAAGTAGAGCAAAATTCCCGGACGTCTGTGGTTCATCCTGGCACTTCCCAGCGTGGGTGTCTTCATATCTTCGACTCTTTCAGGTCTCTGCTTGGAGATGACCAGGGGCTTTCTCCGTGGCAAACCAGGAAATGGAGCGAATCTTACAAGGTTTTTATACTCTGACTTTAACGCTAATCCTGGAGGCCGCAAACCAAGCAAAGGATCTTTTGTTGATGCGCGTATCCCGGGATTCGGTGCAGTATAAACACCGAAGGGATTTGACCGATCTCAACCAAAGTTCCTGCAGACCGTTCCCGTGGTCTTGCCGAATAGCAAGGGGGTTGAAGAAATCTTCTTGACCGCTCAAAGTGAAACTCCGGTTGAGGATAGGGCGTGGGGCTTGCTACTACATTATAACTGTAATGTCGTCGAGAAACCGTCTGATCTACATCTGCTGAAATCCCGTTGATCCGCAATAGACCTCTGGAGAAGTTCCAGTTCTGTCGCAGACTATGGCCCTGCAGAGCCGATTCTGACCGAGAAAGATATTCTTGTGGAGCCTGCAGACACTGTGAGAGATCTCTTCTTGGGCGCTACAGGCACTCGGATAAACACATTCCCTGAGATCACCACGCTTCTTGAAAGTCCTTCCACAGAGCCCGAGGATGAAGTACCTCCTGAGCTCCAATTCGGCGCAGAATCTAGCATCAACTACACGTCATATCGTCTTGACGACAATGCAACACTCGTGGATGCCCACAAAGAGTCTTCTGGCCACTGGGGCGGAGTAATAGATCTTGGAGGTACACAGCAACCTTTGAATATTGATGCAGTCATAGAAACCGCGTACAAACCCTGGCCGATTCCCGTCACCGAGGTGCTGGAGAATTCCTGCTATGTGCCTTCTGATACCAGGAACAATCCAGCGACAGCATAATGTTACTACAACATGAATGAAAACACGACAGACGAGTATTTGGGGCCCGAAAGCAAGAGAGTGTTCGAAGTCCCTTTTATGGCAAGGTATCCAGACTGACGCAGGTTGGGGCCAATCCAAGTTCAATGCGAGTCTGTACAACTCGACGATCGATCACAATATCACCAAACTCTACGGCGAATATACTGGTCGCCCCACTGGGTTTGACGATGGCTCTGATCACTTTCGGGAACGTAAGGGCGAGGGCATGACAGCGATTGGTGTCTCTTGCACTTCCAGTAGTAGTGTAGATACCGCAGACATCGATGGAGTCCGCTGCACCTATTCGAACTTCGTCCGAACCGACAGCCCGATATCTGCTCGAAAGGGCGACTGCGCCAGGCGATTCGGAGCAGAAACACTTGCATGCACACTTAACCTCAAGAGCGATGGATGGCTTCAGTGGCTCTTCGACTCAATTGGTGCGCCACCGCCTCTGGACACGAGTGATCCCAACAATCTCCTGGGCCATGGGGATTGGAGAGAGAACGCTCAGCTCGCCTATCTCCAAGCTACTGAGCTACGCCAAAGCTTGCTGCAATCTTTCTCCACCTACGCAATCACTCTCATGTACAACGACGGCCGAGATTTTGTAGGAGCCGATGGTAGTCGCCTCAGGAAATTGAGCCCTAGTGTTACGGCTTTCATCGCTGGTACAGTGATCACTCCTGGTGTCATGCCGGCCAGCATACCCGTCGCATTGTTCGGATTATGGGCCTTGATAAGCTCCAGCCTTTGCCTCGTCTACGGGTTTCGAAGACGCTGGAGCGAAACTCTGGACGGCCATACAGTCTTCTGGTTGGGTGTTTGATTCCTGTGGCGCAGCGCTTCCATGTCTCACATGGAGGAAGCCCTTCCTCCTTGTGGGTCCCGTGGCGCTGCAATGCCCCACAACGCAGAAGTGCTTCCTCCTTGTGGGTCCGTTGACGCTTGGTCTGTCATCTCAACTTCCTATTGGTAGTAGATGAGATCGCTTGGCACCGGTTCATCGAAGCTATTCTTGCTTCTCTGCTGCTGAGGTCTGCTCTGCTGTAAGTACACGCACGCAGAACGGCGTTCTGGTTGCGCCTATGTAAGTGGGCGCGGCTGCGGTTCTGAACTGGAGGATACTCACAAGACGAAACTACAGAAGCATTCCACCGCAGCGGAGATCGAGGAGTGTTCTGCTCTGCATGAGATCCCAACTTTTTTGAGTGACATGGACCCGATTGTGTAGGAAGGATAGGTCTTGTGGATGGGACGCCAGCTGACAAGGGCAAGTATTACCAGTGAAGCAAGGAGGCCGAGAAATGTTGGTCTTTGAGAAGCCTGGCTCTGCAGGCCGCTAGCCATTTCACCACCCACGTCTGCCGATGCAAAATTGAGTAACCCAGTGCAACTAGGAGAAGCCACATTTACGGCCAACATATTGCAATAATTTCCCCAGGAGATGCATTCCTCGAACATTCACAGACGCGAAGGAATAGTCAATGTCAGGAATAATTTTGGAAATATATGCGGTAATTCAAGTGATATAGGAAGATGGTATAGCCGGCGCTGCCAGACGTTGGGGAAAACTTGTGGATACTTCCCTCATGTACCCAATGATGTAGTGCATGTTCGCCCCCAACGACCTCAAAGGCTTCGTCGGAGGAAGATTTCACACAATTTCAAGGGTGGTAGCACCAACGCTCGCTTCTTTTACTGTGCAACGTAACCATCGAGATGCAATCTCGGGACAGTCAGCCTTACGCCGCATGGTCTGAGGCTGAAGTGTATTGTCGAAGCCTGGGACACCCTGCGCGGATAGTGGAAGTCACCGAGGCCGGCAAGCGGCTGGGCTCAATGGGGTTAGCTGTCAGCCGGCCAAATTTAGCAACATCCGCATGTTGGCGAGCTGAAAGTCAGCATTAATCCATCAGCCATTGTTGAAGGGGAAGGAGCGTTTTCCGTTTGCCTGAAGATGCTGCTGCCGCTTCGCAAGGCTGAAATGTAGCGCAGGGAAGAGCATTCTATATCTCGCATGATCGTGTCGATCAAAAGCATTGCACGATTCTTCGGCCTCGTACATATTCAACGTCTCCAGATAGACCGGTGCTACTGTGAGCCGGGAAGGATTTTGGAGATGATATGGACACGGCATGCGAGTCCACCACAATTTGAAGGAGTCGAGCTGTTGGCTGCAACTAACAACAAATGTGGTCAATCTCGGAGTCCAGAGGCAATGCAAGGCTGCCTATGTGCCTACGCTAACAGCAATGTCTCCATTCAGAGTGTTGCTGTCGCGGGTTCCATCACTTACAAGCAAGCGGGCGAGGCTCGTATCCGGACAGAATTTGTCTGCCTGTGTGCTCACAGCCTGGGTTGCTGGAGGCGGTCAATGGGCTATCTGTAAAGGCACAGTCCGTGGCACACAGGTGTGGTGTATGTAGTAATATGAGTGCAGAAATGTCCTGCCAATCCTGGGTCGTGCAAGGCACTGCCACCGCCCGCTCGATATCAGCAACGCTTTCCGGTGTCGTGCTGCCGTCGTCTGGCTCACGCTACTCGATTTGCTCAGCTCCCTGCACGTGCGGCTGGGTATACGCGAAAGTAGTCCGACTGCGTACTTGAAGCAAGCGTGTCCGACGCAGCGCAATGCTGTCTTACTCGGGTAGATGCGCCCTTTGCGACTGAGTGCAAGCCGAATCCAGGTCAGCCGGTGATCGCTGTCGTTATTCTTAGCTGAGGCCATCGTTGTCTCCGCCCCGCCAACTCCCTCCTGCAGCTTCCCAGGAGGAGCCTCGCGGCCACGACTTGCGATGCCGTCGATATTCTCCAAGAAGCAGAATCGCTCGCACCAGTCGGTCGACACATCCTCGGGACACTCGTCTCCCAACCCGTCTGGTGAGTGCGCGGTTGGACGCCCAATCGTGCGTGCGGCTGACAAGCAAGCGCTGGCAGTAAACAACGAGGCCGCGCAGCGATTCCCACCTACCGACGGCCAGCAGGGCATTCCCCAAGGACAGCAACCGCCGCCACAGGTCCCCCAAGGAGCACCGCCAGGCCTGTATCACCAGTCGTACCCGACGCGCACCACCAGCACCCACCGCCTGAGCGCGCATCTCGACCAGGCGTCTCAGAACTACCAGCAGCAGCCGGGCCCGCCGCAGCTGTCGCCCGCCATCGACCCCAACCAGCGCGGCCCCTACCAGCCGCAGTCACCGCCTGCAAACGTCCAGGAGCCGAAGAAGTCGCTGCGCAGCCGCATCGCCGCAGGACTCTCGGGACACAGCAAGGACGAGGAGCCGTCAAAGCAGGCCAGCAAGAACGGCGTGAAGAGGCGCGAGTCCGTCCGGAAGAGCGACCCCAGACTCGCAGAGCAGCCGGTGCAGGGCGGCCATCGTCTCCAGCCTTCCCAGCAGTGGCACCAGGGGTCAAGCCCGCATCTGCCCGCCTCGAACGAGCAGGAAGAGGACAACCTCGACCCCTTTTTGCAGTCGGACAACCACAGCCAGCCCCAGGTACCGCCAAAGGACTATCCACACCCTCCTCAGCCGCAGCACCAATTCGTCGCGAACCCGCAGCAGCACCAGTACAATCGGCCCCCACTCGACAGGGTCAGCACTGAGGGGAGCTACCAGACACAAGGCGGGGTATCCCAATATAGTCCCGACCAACACCAAGCCCAGGGTCTGCCACAACAGCAAACAAACCAGCAGCAGCAGCCTTACCAGAGCTACCAGCCCGCCGTCCAGCACCCGCAGGGGTCCAACGAATACCAGGCCTTCAATCCCCAAAACGTGCCAAGCCCCCTCCTTCAGAACGCTCAGCCGCACGGTCAAGGCCCAGACACTACATCGAAACAAAACTACTACCCATACCCGCCGAAGCAAAACAACCAGCAAACACAGGGTTACTCGCCGCAGGACAGCTCTCCGCAAAACACTCACTACCAGCAGCAGCAATTTGCACCCCAGCCCCCAGCTCAGCCGCACCAGGGCCAAGACTTCCAACAACACCAGGGACAAGCAGGCCGAACACCATCCCAGCAGCCACCCGAGTTGCAACATCCACAGGCGACGCGTCTGCCTCTTCAGCTTGTGCAGGGTCAGCAACTTGACACGCAGCAGCAGCAGCTTCGGCCCCCATCCTCGCAACAGCTTGCCCCTCCTTCACCTCTCCAACCCCAGCCCTACAAGCCAGTCTACGAACCACAGCCGAGCCAACAGCCGCAAGTCCAGACGCAGACGCAATCGACCGAGGCCCACTCAGCGACCACGACGCCCCCTCAGCAAGCACAAGACAACATGCCGTCGAGCAGCCAGCAGAACAGCGGCCGGAACACGCTGAGGAAAGTTAACGATGGCAGTCAACAACCAGGGGCGCCGTCCCGGGAGTCGTCTCTCCTTCAGCAGCCCTCGGGTCAAGGTCAGCCTTCCGGACAACCGCCTGTGTCGCCGGGCATCGCAACATTCGACGCTAACGTCGTACCAACAGCTTCGCAAGGTCAGCCATACCGAGGTGAGAAGGGACAGCAGGTACAGCAAACACAGCAGTCGGGAGAAGTGGGACGAGCGACACCCCCGCCCCGGTCATCGGCTACCGACATGTCAGAAGAAGAGATTGAGAAGATGATGAAGGAGCACGAGGTCTTACGTGAGTGATGTGGTTGTCATGGCCCTGAGTGCAACTGACAATCATGCAGGTGAAAAGTACCAAAAGGTGAAGCGATACTTCTTTGAGCAACAGACGCAAGTGCATCAGCTGCAGAACACGCTTGCTAACCAGCGGCTGTCGCTATCTCGCACCTCATGGGATGACAGCGAATACGCCACGCGTTTCAACCGATTAGACGGTCTGATAGCACAGCTGTCTTTTTCGATTCGCAAAGACTGGAAGGCGATCCCGCAGTTCCTGCACGGTGTGGTGAACAAGACGGCAGTGGAGACTGGTAAGCAGGAAATGACTGCGGTTGGCCGCGCTTTCATCTCGTGTTGGCTAGTAGAGAACATTTTTGAGAAATACTTTCATCCGGATCTGGAGCCAGGCTTTTCAACACAACTGCAGAGTATCGCTTTGAACATCCGCAGGTTCTCCCCAGCATGCCACAGCCCTGAAGATGAGGACTCGCTTGCAGCGAAAATTATCAACTGGCGGTTGGCGACGTTGGAAGGTCTCGCGGACACGCTAAGAGCACCTCAAGCGGCAAAACATCGACAAGACCTTACTGAGACTCTGAACGAGAAGCTCATTGCGTCTCTACAGATGCACATGAACGACCCCGCACCACCTGATCTCAATGGCGGCGTACCAATGATCATCGAACTTGCCATAAGCATCGCACAGCATCTGCCGCTAGAAAGTCGAGAAGTTCATATTGAGTACTTTCCGCCCGGTCATGGCATCGTCTCGGAGTTTATGAAGCTAGAGACGGGTATCCCAGCATTGACCGCCCCAATCTTGGAGCCGGATGAGGCCGATCGTGCTTCAGTCAGGAGTGTTGCATCAAAGGACGTCGACAATGCTTCACTCGCCGAGCAAGAACAACAGGCTGCGCAACAGGGCTCCCAGGCGCCTAAAGAGGACAAGAAGCGAAGTATGTTCGGCTTCGGTGGTGGTTCAAAGAAGCCCACGACTGCTCCTGCATCGCTAGGCAAGCGTGAATCCACACTTGGCGCCGGAGGTAGCCAGCAAAGCCTTACACAGAACCCACCTGGCAGCTCCAGCGGGCCCAAGGACGAGCCTCCGATTGCGCGAGTTCGTATGGCTGTCGGTGTCGCCGTGCAGATTCGCGGCAAGAGCATCCTGATGAAAGCGCCTGTCTACAGCACATGAGTAGGCTGATGAGTCAATGATTTAGATGAGCGACTGGATATAGCGAGCGATTTTTAGTTGTGGTTCACTTTTACACTTTTCGATACACCATTGCGTACACAGTGGACTTTGGGAGATTAGGGTTCGAATGTGCTGAAAATGTCTATACCCATTGGGGTCTTAGTTGTAGAGCGATTGTTGTGCATACCGATACCCTCGCTGTTTCTACGGTTGATAATAAAGGAAAATGAATGAGTCTTCACTTCGTGCATGTCTCACACTTCGTGCATACCCGGATTTGAAGGTCCAGTCTTACATGGCAGTCTATGCGATCGGTTCTTGCATCCACAGTCGCACCAAGTGCAGTATTATTTCATAGTCGACAATAGCTTTTCCTTGACAGTTTCCGCAGTTTCCAAATGCATGTGATCGCGGTTGAATATCTGAGGACATCTCGCGACCCTGTACGTCTGTGGGTCGATCGGCTGTTGTAAAACGAAGGCAGTACGGCTTTTGAATGAGTCCGAAAGGATTTGAAGGAGACTCGCATGAGTGGTGATCGTGCCTTCCATCTTCCGCCTTCGTTGCGGACCAACTCCGCCTCCCATTGGCCAATCGCCGCAACTCCGCTTTGTTTACCCTCCCACAACACTACTTTTCCAACCCCGCGACAAAGTCAACTATACAACAACAAGATGGATGCGGCAGACGTCTCACCACAGTATAAATGTAGGTTATCACTTAACTCAAAATTATCGCATCCTTACGTGCCATAGCAACATCGCTCTCCGTCCCATCTCCAACTGCGTCACACGTCGCCTGCCTCAACGGGGCACGATTGCAAATACGATGTCTCACAACATTCGAAATCATCCGAAGCATACCGATACCAGCAGGCCATGACGCCCGCAATTCACGTCTCGCGTGGTCACCCCCCGCCAGCTCCCTACACGCTTCCGCAGGCTCCGACTCAACCCCTCCGTCCCGCGCGTATGCGCTGCGCTCGAACCGTATCCTGCTCTACGACGATGATACAACGCGCGTCTATGATCTGCGTGACGACAAGTGGAGCGCTGTCATCAGCAATGGGTCTGGCGGCATGGGCAAGAACGTGCACGTTGAGTTCGGCGCAACCGAGGATGAAGCATTAGTCTGGAGCGATTTCGCGGCGTGCTTGAAGGTGTGGTGCCTTAGAACGGGACGAGCGGTTGAGATCAGGGATCCAAAGTTCTCAGGAAAAGAGGGGAGAGGATGGGGATATCGACCATCGAGTACTTCGAGACATGGCAGAGGCCAAGTGCTGGCACTGCTTTGCCGCGCCTCTGGGGTCGATGTGTTGATGCTGCTGTCGGCACGGACTTACAGTCTGCTCTCGCGTGTTGAGCTTCCTACAACAGATGCAGCAGGTTTGAAGTGGAGTCGTGATGGCCGATGGCTTGCGATTTGGGACGCTGCTTCGGCTGGCTACAAACTACACATCTACACGGCAGACGGAAACCTGTACCGGACAATATCACGCGAACCGACTGACGACATTGATGCGTGGGGCATAGAAGGCCTGGGCATCAAGAGCGTGGAATGGGTACCTGGGAAGGAAAAGCTAGCAGTGGGCGGTTGGGATCGACGAGTGCGGATCCTGTCGACAAGGACATTTGCGCCGGTCGTGTTTCTGGACCACACCCCAGTCATACACGTACCCAGCGCGCCCGTGTACACCGAGCACATTGACGGCCAAGGAAACAGAAGCTTCGTGCTCACACCACAGCCCGCTACACCGCCCAAAGCACCGCTGGAGAAGAACGAAACAGGGTTGATGAAGCAAGGCATCAGCATCCTAGCTTTCAACACCGACGGCACGCTGTGCGCGACCAGAGACGACTCAACACCATCGACAGTATGGATCTGGGATCTTCGGAGCCTAAAACCACGCACTATCCTCACTCACTTCTCTCCAATCAAGAGCTTGCAGTGGCATCCACACGACCCATCGCGCCTCCTCATACAAACCATCCACGATTCGCCGACTCTTTTTACATACACAGCGCACCACCTCTCGTCCTCAATTTCAACATCTGCCGCACAACAACCGCCGGCCATCCTCGATCTCTCCGCCCACCTTCTCAAACCCGCCGGCACAATGCCAGCCAGATACACAACCTCATGGCTCCACACTCCAGCGGACAAGAAACCCGTGCTCTCCCTCGCGCATCAGCAAGGCTACGTGTTCGTCTGGCCCGACGGCAAGGATCAGATCCTCAGATTCGAAGGCGCGGGGGAAGAGAGCGATGACAGTTTATACGACATCTTGACCGGCCGGACGCCGGTGCCGCGATTACGAGATGCAGAGAACGGACTGGACGTGGACGACGAGGGCGAGGAGGGCGATAGTGTGAGGTTGGACGATACGTTTCGGGAGAAGAGGGGGAGGGGGACGGAGAAGGAGGGGAGAAGGGGTGGGTTGGATGATAGTGGGCTGGATGAGATGTTCTGAGCAAACGAAGATGAGTGGGATGGGATGAGAGTAAGGCGTTTGGGCGTGGTGTGAAACTGGGAACGGGAATGGAAATGAGATTTGGATATACCCGCAAAGTGAAACGCAGTAGACTAGCCCTATAATCCGACAACGCTGATTTTGTGTATCATATCCCCATTCCTCCCTCCTCTCTCCCTCCCTCCCTCCCCATCCCTACAGCCCCAACGGCCCACCCCCCTTCTTCTCCCCCCCTCCCCCTCCTCCACTCTTCCCCCCCTCATCGCCCTCAAACCCCCACCGCCCCGTCTGATCCAAACCGAGTGGATTATCGCCCGTCTGCTCCTTCCCCGCAATCTTCTCCGGCCCGCCATAGCTATCCTTGTTCTTGCCGCCGACGACTTCCATGCGCTCGTCTTCCGAGCCCATCAGCGGGCCCAGGACGCCGCGCGTGCTGCCGCCGACGGCGCTGCCCAGCGGGCCTGTGACGCCTTTTTCGAGCGGCGCGCCGACGGGGCGGAGGGCGGTGCCGAGGACGTTGCCTGGGTGGGGGTTAGGGGGGGTTTGGAGGGGAGGGGGGGAGGTGGGGTGGGGTTGGAAGGGAGAGTTGGATGTATATGTGTATGTGGATGTGTATGTGTTGAGGGGAAGATGGACATACCGATCGGATCTCCAATGCCACTCAACAATCCTCCGCTTCCAGAGCTGCCCTTCTCTTCGTCCTTGTCCTTGGACTCGGTGGGGATGTGTGTTGTTTCTTCCTTGTCTGGCATCTTGACGGCTTGTATCCGACTATTCTATGAGGGTTGGGTTTAGTACTATGTGAAGGCGTGGGTTATGCAGCGTTTGACAGATGCACTGAAGCTAAAGTGATCTCGCCTAGGTACGTGCGGGACGTTATATGTAGTTGCGACATAGCTGCAGGGCGACTTGCGTAAGGCAGTGCGGGATTCAAGCTTCGGACGTTTTGTGACGTCAGGTGCGGGTGACGATCGGGGCTAGCTGGGGTGGGGTTAGCGGACCGTTAGGTGACAAGTAACATTTTGTGTCTTGGCCATCGTCAAACATCAGTGGGGGACAGAGAGGTTGAACTGCAAGTTTAATTTCAATTGGTTCTGCTACATCGTCTTATGTGTAGCAAAGTCGTAGCAAAGTTTTAGACGCCGTAGTTCCGTCCGATTTAGGGACGGCCATGCGAAGATTCGATCAAACTCCAGTAAAATGCACAATGGTGGGCAGTGTCAGAGTACCTCGTGACACTGATTGTCGAGATGAAGGAAAGAAAAGCAAGTATGAAATGATCCGGGTATGCTGCAATTTGAGTAGAATGAGATGGAGTTGGGCAGCGCAAAGCAAGCAGAGGGTGATTGAAAACACTTTTGATGCTCTTGAACATAGCAGAGGTGGCGTATGGCAGAAGTCCAAATACCAAGTCGTTATTGTGCACTCGGTAGCAGTTGTGGGGCTTTGTTGGACGCAATCTGCGGCAAGAAGCTCTAGACGAGATCAGTGCCAGACCGTACATTATCGAACCAGTGCACTTACCTTCGACGATGTCTAACTCGCTAGAGAGCGACAGTAGGCCTGCCGTTGGGATCAATGATCTCGGTAGTAGTGTGCCGGTAGAAAAAGAGATCAACCACCTTGCCCAGCTTGAAGCCCATCTGTGCGATGTGGCCCGCACAGGAGAAGTTGAATTGCTTGAGAAACTTCGATGTCTCATCCGTCTTCTCTCCATGCTCCTTGTGGACTAACAAAACGATGGTTTTAATGACCCGACTCGGCCCAGTCTTCAAGTAATCGAAGTCATTGCGATAGTCGTAACCACCTCTGGCATTGTATCCTGTGTTTGCCATTTCCAGCAATCTGTCAAGCAGACAACTAGCAATATTCTGCGACGTGTACCCCGGGTGAACATATAGCTCGAGCTCGAACGTATACCGGTATATGCTTGACTGATCGGTCCAGTCATCCAGACTGGCGTAGCCAACGATCTTCTCGCTGACGAACCCCTTGGGTCCCTTGGGCTGGTTGCCTCGGGCCACCGCAACCAAGAAGGGCAAACCAGCTTCGATTGTAGTATCAATGCGCATGCTGATTTGTTCGGCATTGCGGGGGTCGAATTCAGAGGTGTAGATACTGGTCTCTACATAATGATTGTAAATTGCCTGCGGCATGGTTAGCAAAGACAACGATAATATTATTTATCATACTTACTGCAATTCCGGTCACATCTGCGGGCTGCACGGGGCGAAAATAGACGTTCGATTTCGGCCGGATGCGCCGGTCCTCCTGCGGTGGACCTGTTGGGACCGACTCGCGAAGAGGACGCCTCTGCCTTGCTAGGGTCCTTGCATGAGCTCTGGTCTTCCTCTCCTCGATTAGTCTGACTTTCTCGGCGGCACAAATCAACAAATCAAAGCCGCCCATGTGGTTTTCGGGGTCCGAAAGGTCGACGCTTGCCTCAGGCACGATCAGACCATTGAGGTAGGAGCTGGTACCATCCTCGTAGCGCTCCCAATACGGAAGTTCGGCTGTAAGATCGATGTCGCTGACTGGGGCAGGAGCACGTTCTGGAAATTGCCTCCAGAACGTTCCCAACGAATCCTGCTCAATCTTGGTGATTATCCAATATCTCGGCACAAGCTCTTTCGATCCATCCTCATTGAAGTGAGGACCTATCTCCATGTTCTTTGTGCAGTCATCATCGTGGCCATTGATCCAGTGCTCGATGGCTTGTCCAAAGTGCCGATTGATATGGCCTTTCCTGGCAGCCCATTGCTCTGGAGGAGGAAGCCAGTCACCGTTCCAGTCCATCAACTTCTTGACATCATAGTCCGGGTCGCCGTTGCTGTCTGAGCGGCAGGCAATACCACCATCGCTCGAGCTGTCTGTGGACATTGCCTTCATATCGCGAGCTTTCGGCCAGACTGTCTTTCTCGGCTGTGGCTTGGGACCTCGAGGCCAATTCGGATTGCCGCGCTTGGGTTCGGCTGGAGTTGGCTCAGGCTTCGGTGTATGCCAGCCTGGGAAGTCTTCGACTGCCGTCGCTGCAGCATGTTGTCGAGTGGGTTCAGCGTCTTGTGGAGAATCAGCTCTGTTAGAAGTCTCTAGCTGGGCCGCCTTGACAGCGACTTGTTCTCGCGGTGTGGTCGGTGCCGATGGTAGTTGGCTTGAGACTTGGTTGGCACCGTTGCTACGTTATGTTAGTTTATAGTTCGAGCACGACACAAGCAACATCGGCGCAAGTAGATAGGATGTCGATACTGACTAAAGCAGGAGACTTACAGTAACGATCGAGGCGTGTCGGTGTTCTCGATTTTGGACTGCGCAGATGCGGTGGAGACACCATTCTTAACGCAGGGTGCAGCCTTTTCGTTCGTTGTGGCGGTCAGAGCAGCAGTTGCGCGTTTGCGCAGATGAGGGGGCACGTATGCGCTCTTGGGCAGGCTCGCCATATCTTTGTCCTCTGCTTTGATCTTTCGATTCCGATTCAATTTCTTACGCGGTTTCTTCTGCGTCGTCTTTGCGTCGCTGGTGAATGTTGAGTTTGGGGTCGACGACTTGACTGACGGCGGGTTGCTGGGGTTTTTACACGCAGCAGCGGCTGCCTTGCGACCTGGTGTGCCTGGAAGACGCACAATAGGGACTTCAATCTCTTGTGTGGCGCTATTGTCGGCGCTCAGAACCAGGGGTGGATCTGAAACAATTGTGAGGTCTAATGGTCGCCAATGAACGCCTTTTGGCTTGCGCCCGTTTGCTTTCTAGAGTCTATGAGCTGCGACGTTCAGAAGCCCCTAGAGCGAAGTAAAGGGCAAAGGCAAAGGAGAGGTAGAGCGTATGGTGGATGGAGGTAGAGGAGAAGAGTCTCGTAAGCAAAACGCGCCTCTATTTTCGCCGTTCTAAAGCGCGGTGCGGGTCGGTCCTTGCGGGTAGCCTAAAGTAGGCACAAGGTGTCTCACTCACCACGGTAGTTCCAAAGTTCTTCCTCTGTTGCCAAGTCATCGTATCAGCGGACGCCGGCAAGGCACTATTGACCTGAGGCATGTTCGAGGGCGACGTTGGATCGTCTTGTAGGGAGTATGAGGCATCCCGCCCATAGAACTGCATTGCAGTCCGACCCATGATATCGCTTGCCGTTGTTTATGACGAAATGGAATTCAGCAGGCGCTTGAAGGAAGATGGCAGGTGGGTGGGAAGGGGAAGGGAAAGAGCTACCCAACAGCGTAAACATATAACCCCCGGGGGCTCATACAAAGGGAACTGCCCGATCGTTTAGTGAGGGTGATAGCACCTAGCCTGCCATCTCCGCAAAGTGATTGGGGACGGCAAAGAAAGGTTTTTTTTCTGGAGCTCCAGCCATAGGCCTGCGTCCCTATCACCGCTTGTATATTTGAAAGTTTCTATTACCGCCTCAGCGACATGATCTAGTACTACGACTGTCGACTTCGTAGGTGGCTTTGCAGCAATACTAGTCCGAAGAACAATGCTTCTAAATGTACATCTTGTGGTTCTACGCAATCTAGAAAGCTTCGGTGCTGCGACAGCGTTGGCAAGTTTAGCCGAGCTGCGGAGTGTTCCACACCAAGAAACATTGAGGCATAGGGCACGAACGACACAAAACAACCACGACCTTGTTGCGTCGAGATGCTCTCGATCCTGAGGAAAGCACGTCTGAAGGACAAGGAGATGCGGATATTGATGCTGTGGGTACTTGTGAAATGTTTGCGCGCCAAAAGACTGATTGCCCAGGGGGCTTGATAATGCAGGAAAGACGACCATTGTGAAGAGAATCATGAACGAAGATGTGAATAGTGTCAGCCCGACGCTAGGCTTCATCATTAAGACGATCGAGTACGACGGGTATGTCTGATTGCTCACACTGCGAGGCCACGACTGACAAGTCGAGGTACAAATTAAACATATGTACTGCACCTGCTTGCTTCCGGATGAGTGCATGCTGACTGCACAGGGGATGTCGGCGGCCAGAAGACACTGCGCACTTACTGGAAGAACTACTTCGAGAAGACTGACACGCTCATCTGGGTGGTCGATGCAACGGACCGGGAGCGGATAGATGATTGTCGCCATGAGCTGGCAGGGTTGCTGCAGGAAGAGGTTCGTCCAACAGCACACGTCTCAAGGCAAGCTAACTTCCCAGCGTCTCTCCGGAGCGAGTCTGCTGGTCTTCAAGAACAAAAGCGATGTTCCCGGGGCCATGACAGAGGACGAGGTGCGCGAGGTACGTAGCCGCGCATGTGGACGTTGGTATCCGTTGTCGGGCCAATGGTAACGGCGTCTAGGGACTACGACTCGACGCTATCAAGACACACAAATGGCACATCATGACGTGCAGCGCCATGACAGGCGTGAATTTGCAGGAGGGCCTGGAATGGGTGGTGCAAGATGCCAAAGCAAGACTGTTTCTGTACTGAAGGGCGTCAGGCACGGCATGGGTGCAAGGGGCAACAGGTGTTGATGCAGCCCGAAAGTGCAAAATCCGGTACCGGTAGCGTACTGTAGCGCAGCTTAACAGGCCCCAACACCCCAGTGTGGAGTTGGCGTCTCAGCAAATGGAATCATAAACAAACATCAATTGGCCGCATCTGCACCACCTGCAGCCATCACACACACTCTCTTCAATTCGCTCGTTGCTCCCTCCCGACCTTGAGCTCATCTGTGATCGGCGTGGGTTTCAGCACACCTGAAACACTTTCGAGGTGACGGGCGCTCTGACCAGGCATGAGTAGCTGAAGCACTCGAAGCAATTAAACGGCCGTCTAGCCTGCGAAACACCCGGGATTACCATTCACTGCCGAGCGTCTTCATTCCTTTGAGCTGCACTCCCGCAGCACCGAGCGGCCTGTGTGAAGCAACCCTGCGGCATTCTCGTCGCCCACCATGGCCGACGAAATCGACCCGACCGAGTTCGTGCAGCGGATCCGACAGCTGGGCGAGCAGCGCGACCAGCAGGATGCCGAGCGCGTGAAGAAGCTGGAGGAGGAGCTGATGCAGGGCCGCAGCGAGAGACTAGCGCGCAGAGCAGGTGGGCTGTCTTGCCTGTTGCCCTTGAGACCCTGCTGATGTTTTCAAACAGAACGAGCACGCTCAATCTCTCCCGACAAGCCCAACACACCGCAATCGCTGCGCTCCGCCGCCGGCACCCCGCGAAGCATACAGGACAAGGCCGCCAACACGCCCACGCCCGTCATGAGTCCGCCCCCGCAGGATGACGCCCGTGAGGAGTCGCTGCAGCGCTTGACAAGCTCCCCCGCGCCCACCACCCTCGAGGACGTAGAGCCCAAAAAGCCCGCGCCGAGTGCAGCCGCACTGGGCCGCTCAGGGACGCTGTCGTGGAAGCAGCGGCCGCAGTCGGGCAGCATGCGGCGGCCGCTCTCAATGGCTTCGAGGTCGCCAGAAAGGTCTGGTGCGACGTCTCCTACGAAAACACCCGAGCCCGCTTCGCCCGAGCCGAACATCTCGAGAACATCGATAGCAGCGTCATTGGGCGCCAAGGACCCTTCGTGGTTCAAACAGACACCGGACGGCGGACGAGGTGCGGCGGCATACAGGCGGAATCAGGACGACACCGCCTCAGACGCAGGCTCGATATCAGGCAAGAGGCAGCTGCCCGGCATGTCACGCGAGTCGACCGTGGAGCCCGAGATCAGCAGTCCGCCTCCAGAGAGCATCCGCTCGAGCTCGCCAGGGTCGCGTGGAGGCTCCGCGCGGGGAAGCGCACTGCTGAGCAACCGCTTCTCGACCAACACCTCCATTTCCGGCGGAGATGCAGAGTCGATCACGAAGACACGATCTCCGCTGCCCATGCTGGACTCTCAGAAGTTCGCCCCACCCCCGGAACACGGCTCGTCGCTGGACGGAGGAGATGGCGACAGGGCAGCCCGCTCCCTCGCCATGTCTCCAACACAAGGGAGAATATCACCAGAGCGGGAGCGTTCAGCATCTCCTACCAAGGGCATGGGCGGCTTTGTTCAGAGCGCCATGCTGAAGCGCAGCGACAGCGTTAGCAAGCGATGGAGCACCCAAACACCGCCAGGTCTGGCACGGCAGAACTCGACCCTGAGCAACCGCGGAAGCGCCACAACCGGCTATGGTACGCTGTCCAAGTCTGAGCGACCGAGCACCTTGAGCAGAGGCAACTCGATGGAGCCGTCTTCTCGTCCGACCTCGAGCCACAGCAACGCTACCGTGACAAAGGTACCAGACATGGATAGGACACCCAGGGAAGAGTTCATCAAGCCTGCGCTACCACATCACAGCCGCAGCAAGTCTGTTGCGTCGACCTTCAGCGAGAAGGACCAGCCCCAGGATGAGACATCACCTCCAAGCCCGTCCAAGCGATGGAGCCCGACAAAGTCAAGCTGGCTGGAAAGTGCATTGAACAAGCCAGACTCGCCCAAGCCAAAGCAACCGCCTCCGGCACAGCCAGCGTGGATGGCAGAGATCAACCGCATAAAGCAACAGCGCGGCAGCGCTGATCTTGGCAAAGGCGGCCCGTCTACGGAACCCTTTGGCTCAGGACGGATTTCACCAATCAAGGACATTCAATTGAAGCCTGCAAGCCTTCGCAAGTTTGATGCACCGAATGAGTTACCATCGCAACCCGAGAAGATGACGACTCCGAAAAAGGATTTGCCGATGGAGCCCATGAAGGGCGAGAAGGATGCAGAGACCCTATCTAAATCTAAGCCTGTACTGTCGCCTCAGCCATCTTTAACCAAGAAGGAGGATGGTACGCCATTGGGAGAGGTCGTGCCAGCAAAGGAAGAGCCTGTCGTCACAGAGGAGATGCCAGACAAGGCCGATGAGACGTCTACTAAACCCGCCATCAAACCAGTGGTGGAAGAGCCTGTGAAGGTGTCTGCGCGCCCACCACCGGTTGTGAAGCCAAAGCCTGGTACTCCACCGAAAAAAGACTTCAGAGCGCATCTGAAGTCGCGACAGACAGTTGGAGATAGTTCCAAGGCGAACGAGGTGTCAGAATTGCAGAGCGTCTTCGGCAAGCTGAGAAAGGCAGAGACGAAGAACTACGTTGCGCCAGACGTGTTGAAAACAAACATTCTTACTGGTAAGAATGCGTTGAACGCGACCGGCGGGCCGAAGCCTACTGTACGCCGCGATGAGTTCAAGGATAGCTTAGTTCGAAAGAAATCTGCCATCCTTGAAAAGGCACAGGAGACCGGATCAGTCTTGAAAAGATCAGATAGCTCGTCTCAACCCGCTCCAACACCAGAAGCGATCGCGAAGAGGCAAGCACTCGGTCGTGCTGATAGCGGTTCGAAGCCACCACCGCCTGAGAAGCCAAAGGACGCCACACCAGAAGCTCTGGCCCGGAAGAAGAGCCTACGTGCTAACAAGGCTGTCATTGACGACAAACCAGTACAGCCAGCTCCATTATTTCCCACCAAGGATACCACGAAGCCCGGCAAGCTAGCTGATCGCTTCAATCCAGCTTTGGCCGGCATGCTTGCTCGCGGCCCGCCTCCGCTGACGACCAACAAGTCCACATCAAGTGCTGATGGGACTTCATCACCGGTCAAGCCACAGGACGAACGCCCGACCGGCCCAGCGCCAGAGCTGCAACACATGACCAAGGGACGCGCGCGTGGACCCAAGAGAAGAGCACCAGGTGCTAAACAGGCCGCTGCTGAGCCGGAGAAAACCATCCCACAGAAGGTGACCCTTGATGGTACTCCTGTTCCTTTGGTGAAGCCTGAGCATGTTCTTCCTAGTTCTGTGCCTTCCAAAACTAACGGAACACCAGAGGAGCTACCAGTAACGAAGACGACATCTAGACAGTCCCTTGTGGAGAAACCGGCCACACCAGCGAAATCACCACGGATCGCATCTGGACAATACGGGAAATCGACACCGGATCCTCCAAAGAAGCCGACATCGTTGGAGCTGGATCGAAGGGTTTCCGGATCGCAGAGTATTTCCAAGCAATCTCCCCGGCCAGAGTCAACCGCCTCGCCGCGTATATCATCACCAGGCGTGCCGAAGAAGCCGGCATCGCTGGATGCAGAGAGAAGGGCATCAGGATCGTACGCTACCCCCCAAAAGCCTACTGCGCCACAGCCCGTCCAGTCGCCAAACCCCATTTCTCCTTCGCCCTCGCCAGCCCCTTTGCAGTCTCGATTTTCTCGACCGCTCCCCGTGCCTCCTGTAAACTCGAAGCAAGACACGGCAAGCCCACAACCACAAGCACTCAAGGAGATAGCTCTTCCTAACGTCGGAGCATTGCCAACCAAAGATGAGCCGTCACCCGCGAAGTCCACATTTGCTTCCGTGAGGAGTGCTACGGCATTGTGGGGCAGGCAATCAGCACCATCATCCCCTGCACCGGCGAGGACCAAATCCCCCATCAAGCTACCCACCAAAGCAGATGAGGAAGCGGCAATGCAGGACGCTGGGCTTGTTCGATCACCCGAGGAGGGATCAACGCCGAAAGCTAAACCAACATCAAGCCCCCAGGCCAAACCAATGTCACCGACAGACTCAAAGCCTCTGCCGCCCAAGCCCAAGCCGACTGGTCTGGGTTTCAGCTTAAGCACGCTAGGTGGATACTTGCCCGCCAGGTCAAGAGAATCGAGTCCGCAGCCACCATCGAAAGACCTACCCTCCTCGCCTCCAGCGAGTGGAAGCAGGCCTCAGTCTGAGCCTTTCAAGCCAAATTCCGTCCAACCAAAGCATGATGGAATGTTTGCAGAATTCTTTGACGAGGCTCCGGTCACAGAAGGTCGCCTACCGGACAGCATCGACACTGTGCACATACTCCGGACACCACCACTAGAAGTCGGACCTGCTGGCAAGATACGCACCTTGCGTAAGCAAATCCAAGAAGTGACAGGCGATGGCAGTCTCTCCCCCATCCCGATGCAAGAGGAACACATTCTTTTCCAAGACTCAATGTACCTTTGCACTCACATCTTCGGCGACTTGAATGGCGCAAAACACACAGATGTTTACCTCTGGGCAGGTAACGGTGTTGCAGAGCCGACAGTCGAGGATGTCCAGCTGTTCGCTAAAAACCACGCCAGACAGATTCAGGGGAGATTAGTCATTGTTCGACAAGGGCAGGAGTCACCTAATTTCTTCGAGGCTCTTGGTGGCATTGTCATCACCCGACGAGGGGCGAAGCCAGCATCCAAGGAGTTCATGTTATGCGGACGTCGCCATCTTGGTCACCTAGCCTTCGATGAAGTTGAATTTGCTCTCAAGAGTTTGTGCTCCGCGTTTCCCTATCTAGTCTCAACGTCTGCCGGCAAGGTCTATCTGTGGAAAGGTCGCGGCTGCTCCGCAGAAGAGTTGTCCGGCGCACGACTAATGGGCATGGACCTCGCACCCACGGGCGACTTCACTGAAATCGATGAAGGCTCGGAGCCGCAAGACTTCTTCAACACCTTTCCTCCACCTGCCGTGCCAACCAAGGGCCCACCTATCCCACGTTCGGCCGACCACTGGCGCTACAAAGCCACTTCCGACAGGTATCGCGTGCGCCTCTACAAGATCGAGCAGAACCAAGGACAGTCGGGATGGGGACAGGCACTCCAGGTGAGCAGCTCCTTCTTCGCAACGCTGCGCCGCCCCAGTTGGAGTGCACAAAACGCTGAACAAAGGCCACAGACGCCCATCACGCCCAAGACCCCGGTTGGAATCACGACAAGTGTGAAGGAGATTATGCCGTTTTGCCAGAGGGACCTTGAGCCAGAAAGCATCTATGTGCTGGATGCTTTCTTCGAGATGTACATGTAAGTCTTGCAATCTCTCGCGTCGCACAGCAGAGGTACTAACAGTTGGCCAGTATCATCGGCGCCCTCGCTCGCACCCAAGCAAACGCTTTCTCCTCCGCTCTTCTCTTCGCACAAGAATACGGCATCCTTGCTGTGTCGGAAGAAGACCGGCCGTTCATGCCCGTCACCACGGTAGTCATGGAAGGCGTACCGCGCGACATGAAGGCCGTGTTCAGACACTGGGACGACACCATCATACCTGCCGCTGGCCTCATGCGAGGGAAGCTGGGCCGAGGAAAGAGCTTGAGGATCGTGGGGTTGGACAAGGCGATTGAGGCTACACGGCGATGAAATCGTCGTTGAATACTATTCTAGAGTGGTTGGATTATGTGGAGCTGCTAGATGTGGTTCACTTCTGCGTCGCTGTATTACGCATGGCTTGGTGCGTCTTGGATTCTCGTACATATCTATCAGCATCACCTTTTAGCACGGCAACGGCGCATTGTATTGCCGACAGTGTCATACAGCTACGTTGACGCATGAATCAAACAATTAAGATCATAGGCGAGCTTGGAAGTACTGTGAATCAATATCTGCAGCAAAATGGACGGATGATGATTTAACGTTGCCACGATGTCTAGGATCCGTCTTGTTTGCCTCTGGCAATCTATCGACTGCGCATCAGACGTTTGGGTTATAGAAAGTGAAACGACTGGCTGCCTGCTGTCTTGTCATGCGAACCATCGGAGAGTCAAGTGCTACGTGACTATACTATAATGCAGCGATTGAAGAAGTTTTGTGAAGGTTCTGCCACCAGGCCACGCGATAATCCGCATGCGTGCTGCCCATTGCCACGGCCCACAGAGTCCGGCATGACTTGAGGTGCATTTGTCTATGTTGAAAGGTAGAAGAAGAGCACGCTCATTTGTAAAGGTAAGGCATCGAGATGCAAGTAGAGGTACATGGACGTGGTGTTCATGGTGGGAGTGATGGTTGTCTTGGCGCGTCTCGCTTAGCTAGTGTGGCCAAGCCAGAATTTCGTAGCGCCCACATCGGTCGGGCGCTCAACCTCACGAACTCTCCAACGTCAACCTACCTCACACAACACCGTCGCCATGGGTAGGGTCATTCGCAACCAGAGAAAGGGTCGCGGCTCCATCTTCACGGCCAACACCCGCCTGAACAAGGCCCCCGCCCAGTTCCGCACGCTCGACTACGTACGTCTGCGGCCCGCAGCACCGCGAAATTGGAGATGAAGGACACACAGGGCTAATTGAGCACAGTCTGAGCGCAATGGATACATTCGGGGTGTCGTAAAGGAGATTGTCCACGATTCCGGTCGTGGTGAGTGCTCAGCATGGAGATCTTCAATTTTGGGTTCATGACTAACGACGATTCAAGGCGCTCCTCTTGCCAGGGTCACCTTCCGCAACGTACGAGATCACCATTCGACGCTCAAATAGACGCATTACTTACGAAATTGCAGCCATACCGGTTCAAGCACAACACCGAAACCTTCATCGCGAACGAGGGCATGTACACTGGCCAGGTTAGTTGGGACAACATCAAGGGCACAGTGGCGCGACATCAAAGCTGACAGCTTCAAGTTCATCTACGCCGGAAAGAACGCCGCGCTCACCATCGGCAACATCCTTCCCCTCCACTCCGTCCCCGAAGGTACCGTCCTCACCAACGTCGAGGACAAGAACGGTGACCGTGGTGCGCTCGGCCGTACCTCCGGCAACTACGTTACCGTCATCGGCCACAACCCTGATGAGGGCAAGACCCGTGTCAAGCTCCCATCTGGCGCCAAGAAGGTCCTTCCCAGCACGTGCCGTGGTATGGTCGGTATCGTCGCTGGTGGCGGCCGCACAGACAAGCCTCTTATGAAGGCGTCGCGTGCTAAGCATAAGGTGCGTTTACCTCTAGTAGAGAGATCACAGGATGAAGCTGATAGTTTTTAGTTCGCCGCCAAGCGCAACAGCTGGCCCAGGACTCGTGGTGTTGCCATGAACCCCGTCGACCATCCTCACGGTGGTGGTAACCATCAGCATATTGGTAAAGCCTCGACCATCTCCCGATACGCCGTACAAGGTCAAAAGGCCGGTCTCATCGCCGCGCGGAGGACGGGTCTGCTCCGTGGTACCCAGAAGACCAAGGATTAGAGTGGTGCATGATTGGGCGGCGTCGATATGTGTCAACGACAAGGATGCGAACGGTTATTCTCTCCATACCTCTCTGTGCGGGTGGCCGGGCGTTATAACGAAACTTCTCGGCAGGCTGGGCTTCACATGGCTTGCGTGCAAGATAGGTTCTCAGGGAATGTGATTCCGAAAAATGCATCTTCTGTATTCTGGCAATGTGATTGATACCACGGCAGATGCTTGTGCATGGCAGTGATGTCGGTCATAATTGTTGCGTTGCTATTCGTCATGCTACACGTCTTACGCGCACTTGATCACACCAGCTCCGTTGGCAGCTCCCACACAAGTCCTCACGCCCCAACCATTTCAACATCGCCATCTCCATCCGTCTCAACACCCTCCCCTGCCCCATCCTCATCCTCATCCTCACTCCCCTCGCCCTCCTCCCCCCTCCCCTCCCTCTTCCGAAAATCCATATCCAGCACCCGATAATGCTTCCGATCACTGCCCAGCACCACAATCACCCGCCTGCCCCTGCGCCCATTGACAACCAATTTCAGCGGCGTGAAGCGCCCCTCAAACACGTGCCGCGTGTACTGCTGGATCGCGGCGGCGTCGAGCGCGACGGTGTGACCCGCTTCGGTCGGTGTGCCGGTTGGTAGGAGGAGGGAGGGGAGGGACGCGGGGGGGATGGGGGTGTAGGATAGGGGTGGGTTGGTGGTGGTGGTTGTAGTTGTGGCGGCGGGAGTGGGTGAGTACGGTATACTCAGGATCAAATTCTGCGCCCCGGTATTACCGTTCGCGTCGAGGTGCAGCAGGACGAGCAGACGCGTATCGTCCTGGAACTTCGCGTCCAGGACCTTTGACCGCGCGGGGAAGGACAGCGTGGTTTTGGCGTAGGCGGAAATGCCGCCTGGGAGCGAGGCGATGGCGGCTGGGTGCGAGAGGCGGTGGATGTTGAGATGGGAGGGGGACGAGGGCGTGGAGAGGGCGATGGAGGTGGAGAGATGGGAGGGGGGCGAGGGGGGGGATGGGGCCTGTGGGGGATGTGTTAGTTTACTGTGAAGGAGGAGGGTGCAATAGGGAAGGGAGGTGGAGGGGAGTAGACTTGACGTACGTGAAAGACCATTCTCATGTCCGCGACAACAGCGTCTTCCAGGCCGTGTCCAACTTCCTCGAGCACGACGCCGCCGTCCATCCGTATGTTCGCCGCCTGCCACGCGCTGACCTGTTTCAACAATCCCGTGACGCCGGTCTTGAAGTGCCCAAGGACATGTTCCAAACACAACGCCTCCGCCTTGAACGCGCCGCCCTGCTTCTGCACCTCAATCGCCTTCTTCGTATCGCCGTAACCCGCGGCATCCGTGTGCGCGCCCGCCGCGCCCGCCGGACACAAGTACGGCGCCAGATCCGACGCGCGCAGGCCGAACTGTATGTAGTCCAACACAAGCGCGACATCGACGCCCGCATCGCGCGCCTCCATCTCCACGCGCGACTGGCTGTCCGGCTCCGTAGCTTGGAAATCAATGCTGAAGCGCAGCCACTTGCTGAACGCGAGGAACTGTCTCTTCTCCTCGCCTGCGTACGCCAGCGCCGTGTGTGCCAGCAAGCGCATATTCTTCAGCACCTCCAGCAAGGCGGAGAAATCGTGCACGGGGCCCGTGAAGATCCAGTCTCGGTCGTGGAAGTGTGCGAGGCCGCGGAGGCGCGAGATGACGATGGAGCAGCGGTCGAGTGCCGGGATGAGGTTTTCGTGCAGGAGCGCGAGGAGCGTGGTGAGCGAGGTTGTGACGACGTTGTCCCAGCGTTTATGGCCCTGTTCGGCGAGTTCGTCGACGAGCCATTCGCGCATGGTGGGCGAGCAGTTGCCTGTGCATGCGAGATGGAAGAGGTTGGTGACGAGATCGCCCTGGCCCTTTTCTTCGAGCGTTTCGGAGATGTTGAGCATGAATTTACCAGGGAGGTCTTGGGCGTGTTTGAAGAATGTGCGTATGCGTTGCAGGCATTGGGTTATGTAGAGGAGGAGGTTCTGGAGCTGCGACGTCTTGGAGGCGATGAGGTGCAGGTAGATTCCTGCGCTCGAGATGAAGTTGAGTGTGAGGGGGACGAAGGCGAGTTGGGACTTGCGAGTCGCTGGGGAGGTGGTGCGCATGAGAAGAACGTGGGAACAGCTGTAAGGGTGGCTTGTGTGGAGGAGAGGTGTGCTTTCTAAATTCCAGGCGGTGGGGAGATGGATGCTGACTGTTTCCATGGAGTCATAGATGGAGGGGTGGATGGTGCCGCGGTCAGAACAGCGGATGAACATATCGACTGAGTTTTGATCTTTGAGATGATGGGAGTGAAGCAGCGAGTCGACGTCGACTTGCGAGCTAAAAGCGCCAGAATCTGCTTGTGAGATGCGCATGAAGGGTAATGCAGGCGGTAGTGGTATTGGAGGAAGCTTGGGCAGCAGCGTCTCCATGTCCATCATAGCGAGCTGATCTGGGAGATCAGGCGTGATGTCCAGCATCTGAAGGTCTGGCTGTCGTTGCAGAAAGTCCTCGACCGATGTTTCATCCTTGAAAGCGTCCCAATCTTCCGTTGTAGGCTGTCCAAAAGCATCGGTCTGCTCAGTCAACGTTACATTCTTCTCCACTTTCAACCCCGTTCTTCGCTTGACAGCATCAACATCGATGAAATTGAGACCCCAGCCCATGGTCTTTACCCTAAGTGGCGCGTCCTCTTCAGTCATGATATCTCCTTCTCTTGCTATTGACGGCAGCATCAAGTCCTTATGACTCGTCTTCCCGGTCTCAGCGTTGACCAAATCTGTGCTTCCATCGCTCCAGCTGACCGCAATGCTCTTGCCATTGAATTCCCATTGCAACGCGTCGACGCTCACATCCTCGCTCTTTCTCTTCAGCCCGAATGCTCGCTGACCGTTGATGCGGTAGACGTCTAGATTTTCTTCATCGGTCACTACGGCGATCAAGTCCATAGTCGGACAGTATGTGATTAGATGTGGGCGTATGGGATGGAGTAGAATCTTTTCAGCCTGCTGCAACAGCTGGCGCTGATTTTTGGACTCTGCAGTCGCCATCCTTTCAGCTAGAGGCCTCTCCGGCTGCGAATGTCGAAATGGTTGGCGCAGAGTCGTGGTGGAGGGTTTGTTTGCGGGTGCACGTCTAAGCTCGATGTGCTTAGCGTCGTATCGCGCGATCACGTTTTGATACCTTCCACAAGAAGACGTGGTGCCTTCAGCTGCTTATAACCCTGTAGCCTTTGAGATGCGCTTAGATAATTCATGAAGAGATCACGATTCAGTGACATCACGAAAGGACCAAAGTCAACCCTTGATGTGAAGGTATCATTTCATTCCCTACTTAATCCGGGCGTAAGATACCCTCCGTACACCATCTGGGTATACTAGTTCGTGCCATCATCGTACTAATACACAGGCCCTGTTCCTCAGTGGCCCTCTTATGCCTAATGCACCCAAACAGTACGCCAAAACACCGCGATGCTTCCCAACCGCGCAGACCAGCCATGCGGTGCCCGCTCATCCCACTTTCATGCTCACCGCAGGGAGTTCCGTTTCGGCTGTACTGACTCCTTCTGTACTCGCCCTCGGCCGGCCCCGCTCAACCTCCCATGCATTCTCTGATCCTCGTCAAAGCTTGTCCTCTTTGCGCTCTCGCCCTCCTCGCTGTCTTCCACCAAATCGCCCAGCTCGAACTGATTCTCCACATCGTAATCATGCATAAGCGCTGTCTGGTCAGGCGCAGTCTCTCTCGCCGCACCATGATGTCCGCCGCTCAGAAACTCCTGCAGTTCCCCGCTTCGTCGCGCTTGCATACTGCGTCGTGTGGGGAATCCGGATATCGCATCTGATGGCGCACCATCGGTAAATCTTGAGCCAAGGTGTCTGTTGCCGTTGGGATCCTCGCGCGAGAGGTTCAGAAGGTAGACGCCCGAGAAGATGATGAGGAAGCCGCAGAGGAGGGAGATTGTGTTCACAGCGGAAGTGGTATTGAAGCCCTGGAAGAGGAGGAAGGACGCGACGAGCGTGCAGGTGGTGAAGGTTACGTAGTAGAGAGGGTTTACACTGTCAGTGGTTAGCTCTGTCTTAGATCTTCATGTCGACTGTACGTACATGTTCGTCGAGAACTGACTCAGTGCCTTATTGAAGTAGTTCATCTGCGTGAGAATGCAGCCCACGATCATAATGACGAATACGTATGTCGAAGGATGCGTGAACTGGTTGTTACCCGCAAACGTCATCTTGAGCGCCAGACCGAATGCCTTGATGAACATAATAGACACGGAGCCGGTGGTCGAGCAGATGGAGAGATAGATGAGCGGGTTCTTGCGACCATACTTGGGCGCGATCTTGTAGATCATGAAGATGGAGAAGACGGCGACAAAGAGGCAATAGAAGAGGAACCCTGGGAATGCTTGTCAGTACTGTGGCTTCGACTGGAGACTCGAGAACGCGTACCTGGCTGGATCGCAAGATTCAAGATCTCGTCAACAGACGATACTTCCTTGTCCGGCGGCGCATGCAGGACGATGATGACGGATCCGATCAAACATATCGCGCAGCCAATTTTTCCCAGCAGCCCTAATTGTTCGTCGAGGAAGTATGACCCCAGCACTGCGCCAATGAGCACTGACAGCGCTCCCAGCGGGGTAACCAGAATTGCGGGCGCAAAAGCGTACGCTGCGAAATTGAATATTTCGCCGAGTACCACTGCTTCGAGTCAGCCCTCTGCCATGTCACAGTGATATGTGTGCACGCACTCGTTGTTATGCCAGCCCACCAAGTCGGGTTTCGCAGGTAGCCGAAGCCGTCGCCGTCGAAGCCATTCTTCTCCATGGAAGCATTGAGGCCTTTCTTCGTAATGACAAAACTCGCGCCTGCAGTATTGTCAGATTCATCCACATGTAATGTGCTGCAACGACGTACCGATGGCTAGTGACGAGCTCACGGCCAGCATGAGGCCAACATATCTGTCCATAGCATCAGCTCCGCGCCTCGGCTCTCATGCGCAGGCGCAACCTACTTGTCTTCCACCATTTCTGCCGTCTAGGCCTCTGAGACCTCGCCTTGTAGAAAGAATATAGATATCAGCGTCTTCGTCTCCGGTTGTGGATCGTGGGTGCAGCTTTCGGCGGCTTGTGCGTATCGATAGGGCCGCCGTGACGAGGCCTGGCCGAGTCGAAGCGAGCGTGCGGTGGTGACGTGGGAGTGCGAAGACGACGCGATGCGCAGGCGCAACCTGTCCGTACGAGGATGCGACGAGCAACGAGGCCGTGGGGCAAGAGTGCGCCGACACAGTGCGCCGAAGAGGCGATTCGCGTTTCACCAAACGCCTATGCCTGTTCCTGTCCAAGGGTCTGCGAAGGGTTCAACGAGTGTGGGACGAAGCGAGTGCCACCGAGCAACAAGGAACGAGCAGGCCGAGGTATCAAGGGAGCGATCACAAGACAGACAAACAGCCGGGCGATGCAGCGACAAGGAGCGACAGTGTGCATGCGGCACTCAAGGAGGAGCACAGCTGAGTTATCGATTAGGCTTCGCACCAAGTGGCGCCCATTCTCCCCATCGATTTTGGCTGTGTTTCATGGTGGCCAGCCCACCTTGCGCCAGACGCAGGGGCGTACTCAGCCTCGATCCTCTCCACTTTGCCATGCGCGGCGGGCAAGGATCGGGTCTTGCTGATCTCCCTGGCAGACGCGGCACAGGAACGGAACGCGTCACGTACATAACCCTTGCAAATCTCAGTCATACCCCGAGAGCATCTTGATGGATGCATCTCGTACGTCTTGATCGTTCGCAAGTGGGATGGTTGACTCCCAATAATAGGAAGAAGGAAGTGGCCATGCTCAGATGCGATTCCGCCAGCGTTATCGATATCGGGTTGTCTTCAGCGCGCCACCTTTGCGGCCATTAATAGATCACGAGATTCAATAGATTACATGCACGACTTTGGAGCGCTGACTGAACATTCACCAATTCATTCGGCTCCATAAGAAGACTGAGTCCGGTAGTCGAACGCAACATCGCATTGCTACTAACGACCGACCGTCCACGCTGCGATTACGACGCTGCCTGGAATCTCCAATCTCCGACCGTCGTTGGACGTTCGTTCCTCCCGAACCGGTTCGACTTCTCTCCAACTTCATCCACTGTGAGGTCGCCCTTCATGCTGACCGATGCTGATCCTTGAACGCCTGTTGCAAACCGTGCCGAAAGTGCCGGGTATATGACGCCGTGGAGGGTATGAAAGCTGTCGAAATGCTTCCTTTTGCCTCGGATACCGAGCACAACTCCGTATCCATCTTCAGTACGCTCGTTGCGCAACCATCCTTCCTTTTGT